>Ga0210040_10002024_pt1 | contig 29324 bp, 13 predicted proteins | sample CryGeyCG12114_NA_FD_185462 | JGI IMG/M metagenome (GOLD analysis project Ga0210040, IMG submission 185462) | Groundwater microbial communities from aquifer - Crystal Geyser CG19_WC_8/21/14_NA (SPAdes) (version 2) | ecosystem: Environmental > Aquatic > Deep subsurface > Groundwater | place: USA...
CACCTACTTACAAATTCATACTGCTTGAGTTTCAGGAACGAGATACAGTAAAAACGCGACCAAAAGTTGTAGAATTAGAATGTACAATTCTTGTGTCATTTTTTATGTAAATATGTGATGTTATTATTACGATGATTTGCGTAGCTCTAGTTTGAAAAACCATTCTTCCCACTATTATTGCATTCAAAACTAAAAAGGAAACTTTCAAAATATATTCGATTCGAACGCCCTTTTGGCCATGCAACTGTGAGACTGTGACTGATGAGCACAGCATACCTTTGGGAACATCAGTATACGTTTTCACTGGTTTCACTGTAATATAATTGCTTTGCATTTGCACCCATCATGATTTTATGATGCACAATGCACTACCGATAGATGTCAATTTCCCCGACTATCCTAACAAAATTCTTCTATTATTCAATTTCAGGAGCCAACGAAATCAGCCAACTTAACGTAACCAAACCACCGACAAATCCACATCCAACTAGTTTCCCTAAATCATATTTCGCTAAGCCAGTAGCCACAGTAACAATCGCAACAGAAAAATTTGTAAACCACTCAAAACCATCCACAACCCCCATGTCAAATGACGACTACACCACAAATCCCACACTCCAGGAAGTCGAACAAACAATGGATTCCCAAAATAAGCAAATCAATATACAACCCACACATGAAATGGAAAATTCCATGGATGAAACAATGGAGGCTGTAGGCAGTGAAATGAGTAACAGCATTTACAACAGCTCGGAAGAGGAATCTACAGAAAACTATGATGACTACATGGCCCCTTTGGTTCAAAGGCGATTTCTACCCAGTGAATCTCTACCTATTCCTTTACCATTAGTTAGCTCCCAAGAACAAGACACAATAAATCCATCCCTACAAGAGAACGATGCGGAAAATCCATCAGCAAACGACATTTTGCACACAGAACGGAGACGTAGGATTTTTTCCAATCCTAGACCACAAATAGCTTCCGAAATAGTAGTGGCTACCCCAACGAGGAAACTAATTTCCGCCCGAGTGAAGAATTTCGACAACGTGACGACCGCAAGTGCGAAAACCACTTCGGTTGTACCGTCCACCGATGAATCCACGCCGACCACCACCCAATTGTCCCCAATTCAAACTTCAAAACGAAGAAGAGTTCGAAAAAAGAAAAAACGACGCCTTCGCACTACTACTACAACCAATATTCCACAAACCTCAACTATCGACGACTCCCCTTTGAGCGTCCTATCCAATCCTTTCATCGGCAAAAAGAATGCGACTACCACACTTCTGGAATTGGAGTCTTCTCGATCATCTCGAACTCGCAAATATGACACTAATATTCAAAAACCTATTCAGCTACCGTTTACAACAAAAAGTAGCAATGACGAAATCCTTGACGAACCCCAAATCGAGAGACCAAATTACGTGCGCAAAATAAGTACTTATAATTTCGCTACAACCAGTTCCACTCCATTTACTCAAGATGTGAGCAGTGAACTGGAAAGGAAACAACAAATAGGAAAACCGAGAAGACGAAAAATGCGGCGCAAACGAATACGCGGGAATAACAAATGGAGTGCACAAACTGAAAATGATGAGCGGCTTGCAACCCCTACAAACGCACAGTTAGAAAATAATATGAATGCCTATCCGCAAACATTAATGGGCATCAACAGTCCTTTAACATCAATGTCAATGTCATCAGATTTTTCTCCAAATAATCCTACCGGTTTTGACAATTCTGTGGGTTACGATTATTTCAACGGGAATTCGGGAGCACAACAAGGTTTCAAACAATTTTCGGCTCATTCATCCGAAACCGGAGGAAGCGAAACGGGCCGATCGGCTGCATCTTATTTCCCACGTCCACCGTACACGAATGCTCAAAATGTACCATTTGTAACTGGTGGTCATGATTCCCCATTTGAGCAAAGTTTAAATTCCTTGGGATCCATGTTTCCAGGTACATATTCTTCCTCACATGAGCATTCTAATATTCCCCATACGCAAAACCCAAATCTCAGGGATACATTGATCCCACCTGCTAATTCCTATGTGTCTCCTACCCCATTTCTCAACATTTCTGAAGGACAAATTATCCCCACCTATTCCTCTGAACTTCACATGACTTCTGCTGCTGGCCATCACAGTGATCCAACTCAGTACAATGGTCAGCAACTGGATCCAATCCAATCTTATTTAGGTCCCAACGATCTCACTCCCCATGGGCATCACATGAACTCCTTTCCGGGGAGCCCAATGGATCCTATCAATGGACGATCTACACCCGGGCCAACTTCTTATGACTATGCTGGGAACCCCCCGCGTAGACCAGTGTACTCACCCAGCGTTTTCAATAATAACTACAATTCAGTGTCCCCTAGCAGCAGTACATTGTCCAGTCACCATATCGGGTCTTCGGAAATGCGAGAAATTCCGCAGCCTCCATCATACCAGTACAATTCGTCTCCTTATCCCAAGCCAGATGTGATGAATGATTACATTATCACTCAAGAAGGTTTTGTCCCTGCTCATTTACCTCCTCGGGAGCCATCTTACGGGGAAGAAACGCATTACACTTCTGAATCCCCCTTGTCATATAGTCCTCAACCTACAGTGTATCCTGAAAGATATGTGGTTACTCATAGTATCTTAGGGAGTGACGGAAATGATAAACCACCTCGTTTCGAACGACAATTCAAACCACCGAATTCCCAAGAACTTGCAGCTACTCCACCTACAGGGACTAATGATATTGATGCCGGACCTTCGATGGAGGCAATGGAACTACACGCTGCCGCTATGACCACTCATGATTTCCCACCCCAGACTCAACCGAATCCTAATCTTCATGAACCTGACTACGAGCCCGCAAATCCCCCCTTGCAAATGGATCAAGAAGTTGTGTATCCCACGTACCTATCCAGTGAACATGGGAACAACGATGTTCACCAGGCAGAGTTGGCCGACTACTACAAACCAGTGAGTCAGCAAGAGCATTATCAAGTTGTGATTCCCCAATACCCATCCGAAGTTGCTTACCCACAGTATGAGAGTGTACCATATTCACCCATGGTACATAATGATATTGGGATTATGGAGGAAGTGCAGCATGTATATTATCCACAGGACTATGAACCGTATGTGCAACAAAATCCAGTACATAGTCATGGTCAGCTCAATGATTTTAAACAAGAGCTTATGGCATATGATGGGGTACCAATAATTTATCCCCATATAGCTAACCCAGTAGTACCCGATGCAGGGAATGGATACCCCAAACAGAGTGTTGATCATCCTATTCACCCAAATCATGACCCAGAAGAAAATTCCAAAGAAGGTAAAAAGGATACTATCAAAGATAAAGAAAAGCGGGAGAATTTTTTGGATGAAAAAAAGAAAGGGAAATTTAGTTCCACTCCTTATGTGCTCATGTTTCCTCAGCTCATCCCTGAAAGCACGAGGAAACCACCTCGGCCCAAATTGCTTACCAAAGAGATCCCAGTTGTTCAAGCTAGCTCTTTGACGCCTACCAGATATAGTACAGACGGACAAGCTATGCTGGGATCGGGCGTTAGAACTTTGCATGTTCATCCCAGGCATCAAATGTACCAAGTCTTGGCTGCGGCACAGTATGAGCAAAAAATGCGTTCTTATGAGTCGCCAAAAAAGAAACCATCTGAAATTTACACGCCTTATGGGGTACTAGTTCCCGTCGGCCCCGCTCCAAGCCCTCCTAACTCTTTTAACAGGAATATGGCTCAAAAATCCTCAGGGACACCAAAGGATAGTTCTCCGTCCTCTTCGGTAGCATCTTCTCATCAGTATGGGGCGCAGAAGAACAAATATTTGATGAATGTGTTGCTAGGAATTGAAAATCCATTAGGACATTTGCATTTCCAAACGAATTCCAAAATAAAAAATGGACGGTACAACAGATACTTTAAATTCCGAGCTAGTGTTGAACCTGCGTTGGACTTTTTGGCTGAGAAATTAGCTTTGAAACTATCCGCTGTGAACTATATTTTGAAACAACCGGTTAAATTGGGATGGAAGGCTTTTAAAACACATGACGGCAGCTATTCTGAACACAAACCTGTGCATCAACACCCAGAAATGAAGAATTTGACTATGAAATCTATACCACAAAAGTTAACAAATGGTACACATGTAGGAGAAGGGAAAGTGTCTGAAAATCTTTCCCAAAGGTACGGAGGAATGATTGGTTTGAAAAAGATCATCAAGTCCAGACTTTCAGAAATGTTGGATGAAGAGATTCTTGAGTCACAACCAAATAACAAGTTAATTGTAGGCATTGAATCTCCAGTTACAAGCTATCCTCCCATGTCATACCCAAACCTGTCATTCCAAAGAAAAAATGCTGGAAATGAAGAAGGGACTTTATCCAAGTTGTTCACTGAGCTGAAAACGGTTCCGTACAAACTAATCAATGGTCGGAGTGCTGTTAAACGTCCACAGAGTATGATTTCACGCTTGAGCAGTTCAATTTTGCCTCAAAGAACACAGGAAACCTCGACCTCAACAAGTATATTCAAATCACTACGAAGATTGCTCCCATTTGGGCTATTTAAATCTGCCGATGATAAAAAAAATGCATATGCACAATCGGATAATGCCTTTTATCCCAGAACTTTGAAAACAGTCCAGTATGGTGACAATACTTATGCTAGCAGTGGCAAGGCGAATAAATATATTGTCAGTCGAATTCCAAAAAGAACATTACTTCATGAAAGGAAAGTTTTCCTTGGTAACAACAAAACATACGGACTTGGGAAAAATGTTGCTACCAAGAGGCCTTCTATAACGGTTTCTCCATCGAAATCTACCAAAAGTGCTACCACATTGAAATTCAAAAAGAAGAAACCCATGAAACTAGACAAATGGCTTGATTATGTGTTCAAGTCGACAGCCACTTCATTGTCACCACTGGAAAAGCAGAAACTGATGCGGGAATTTCCTGCTAAATCAGCCCATATGAGCTCAATGAAAAAGATGGACACATTGAAAAGAACTTTTGATCCAACACAAACTATGAGCATCAAAGTTGTAGCTCCCGTTTTACGAATTTCAGGTCAAAATGTGACGGACAGTAAAAGTAGAAGAAAGGGGAAGACTTTGGATGTAGTGTCTCTTGGAATTGGAGTCACACCATCAATGGATTATGATGGAATGTGGAAACCAATCTCTTCATTTTTGCCATCACAATTTAAAAACAATTCAACGAATACTAAAACAAGTGATTCCAAAATGCCTTCTGTTTTAGCTGCTAGTAGTAACTAGACCAAAGCTTATGACAAATGTGATTTCACAGGGATTGCCACACTACAACTAACGAGATGCTGAATTTTCTGTCTGAAATATCCTTTTAATTTACTGACTTTTTGATACTATAATGACTTTTAGACTTTCAGATTAATTTCCCAACAAAGGTCTACAGATGATGTTACTAATGATTACAAATGTACTACCTGCTGTAAAGACTATAACTATATTTATTTACGTATGTTGATGCTAAGAAGGACCGAGACGGACTTTTTGTAGTTTTGGTATGGTTAGTTTCATTACTTTATCGTTGATAATAAATATTATCTATTTTTTACCATCCTGTCTCTTGATATTCACATGTGAATGCCAAAAAAAAATGTGTACACGGGAGATTTAAATTTTCTAACGATTTTTTATTAAAACTTGTCGTGATATCATCTCACATGAATAGAAGAAGGTACAAAGAGATGAGACTATAACAGGAAACAGTTCTGCTCACTTGCCACATAAAACTTCATTCATTAGCATAGCAACACGTACATATAAACAACATTAGCATGGGAGGTCAACATGGCTAAAATTTAGTTCTATATAAATATTGTATATAACTTATCCTACAAAACATATTGCAAAAGCTTTGATATTGGAATCCAAAAGGAATTTTTTCGTTTGCATTTTAGTCGCAGACAGAGAACACTGAAAGCCAGTTTAAAATGTATTTGTTCCACCAAGTTCAATACACGAAACAGTTCAAGTTGCACGTGGCAATCTGCCATACTTCTGCTCTAACAGTACAGTCCTTGGTGAGCATGGAGAAGGAACCACGATAGACATTTTCACATGACGTGGTTTACACTCACACATCCTTAATAATAAGGACTCCCAGTCAGTGCAAGGGCTCAACGTGAACTTGTGAACTGGCATTCTTGCAGGAATTGTGATAGCGTAATTAGAGTTTACAACAAGTTGGCATGTGGTTTCACTTTTGTACCATTTATGTTCCATTTTGTATATTAATCAAAAAAAATTCTCAAGATTGTTTAGGTTATTCTTTCAAATGTCCATATGTGTGACGACTTTTCTATGGATTTTCGGTTTTTTTTTATTCAATGCCCAATACAATTACTTAAACAATAAAACTTCATTATTTGTTGCACACCGCAATACCCTGCCGGAACCACCCACACAACCAACCTAGAGATGGTTTTATTATTAGAGGTGGGGATCGCCAAATTATTTGATGCATAAATTCTTCATAATTTTGGGTTCCAAAAACAGTTTGAAGCCAAAAAATATTCTTTCAGCTTGAGAAAATTACATATTAAGTAATGAGCTCTTAAAAGCATATCCAATTTGGCAATTTGGTAGCGCACAGAGCGTAGGCAAAGTGTTAGGAATGCAGAATAAGAGCCCAAAAACACTGGCTTTTGGCTACATACCCTAGCTTGCCTAGATAAGCAGTGCACAATGATGAATAATGAATGGTTATTCAAGCAATCGCATGCTATTTCTATGCGTAAATAGGATACACAGTACGCATATTTTTTTGGATAAAATTCACTTACAACATGTGGACATTTTAAAGAATATCTTCACACATCCTTCAATAATAAATTCTGTAAAAATGCCCCATTTTGGTCTCAAGAAAAAGTTGTACAAAATTTGTCACGTCACAAAGCACAAGAATGCTGAGAGTTGAGAATTTTGTCTATACTCTAAAACAATCTCGCTAGGTGGACTTTTGTATAGCATACAATGCAGACGTACTAAAAGTGTATTTGTTTTCATGACACATGAAGAGACACGTTCAATCAAAGTGACACAATGGAGAAAGCTACCATACTCAGAAAGTGATTTTTCACCATACAAGATGAAATTAATTTGAAGACAGGACACTACAGAAGTAGTACTATACACAAGAAATTGTAAATATACGGAATTTGCATACTATTGATCTGATTCACCGTATGGGTCCATTATCAACGTATGAATTCAATATTACAAATTTGTACTTTTCCGAAACTGTGGAACTGATTGCGTAAAACTTTCTGAAGGATTAAATAATTTGGAAAATTCGATTAAACGGAATCTAGATTAAAAAAACAAAACTTTACAAGTCTACATTTCAAACCGAGGAAATCTAGGAGCTCTTAATAAAATGCGACTAGAAGTTTTACACGCCATTATATAACTAAATCTTTACTGTATTTTTCTTATGGACAACTCCGCACAATCTGTACGCATTATGAATGAATGTCGCCTGAAAAATTAAACGAATGTAACAACGAAAATCACTTGGCTTTAAAGATGGCTATAGTTAGATTGTTAGTTAGTAGTTATTAAGTGGTGATGAGATCATGGAATGACACAAACATAAACTGCTCAAAATTCGCACAAAAAATACACCATGAAACAAGAATTCGTGTATCAGCATTGCCCAAAGCCGACAATTGCACAGCCAAAGTTGAAGCTTCAACCTTACGTTACATCCCTCAAAGAAGCCAATTAAAATGCCTAAAAGTGAATTATCCCATTAACTAGTTAGGCTGTACATTTAGTTAAAGTAGTTAGTTAGTAACGTGGCAGTGATTTTTTCTTCCCTGTGTAGAGAATTCTATAATTCGTCCTCATAACTGAGAAACTAACTAGTATACTAATAAAATATGAGTAATAATGAAGAATGGGTTCCTTCCCACACAACACAAGTGACCCATGGTCCATGCACATTATTATATCATATCAAAGCATTCCTATTATGCTATGCTATGCTGTGATCAAGTCGCAAAGATTTAATACAATTATCAATTACTGCCATTTCATGTTGAAATCGGTAAAAATCCATTCATATTAGGATTAGTTTAGTTAGTACCAGTGTTGCAATCTAACCAAGCTTTCTTTATGCAGTGAGTGAGTCAAAGTGTCAGCAAAGTACAGCAGTGGTCTTGGTTCATTTTACACACATGGAGAAAAATCCCACGGCATGATTTTTATTTTCCTATATATCATTTTTCCTCAAGTGAGCTCCATCATCAATATGTACATGCATGCAGTGCACCTCTCTGTGTATCCCTATATCATCATCAACATTAGTCCACTATGGTTAGTTAGTTAGTAACATTAATTAATATTTGTGTTCCACGACCAAAAGCTTCCCCGTTCCGTAAACATCACCTAATCATCAACCTATCCTAACCTGGTGACCATCACAAAACTACAGAAAGAGGGGAAACAAGGCGACTGCAAATCAGAGTCCCTTCCGAATACGTACCATACAACTTACATATTATTGACTTGAATGGATCCATCCATATAAATGTATACAAGGTTTTCTTATGCCATTCACTTCGTCTAAGAAATGAATAAACGCTTGCTCTTGTTTTTTTTTGGGGGGGGGGGAGGATGAACTAAATTAATCAACTATAGCTAACTAAATTAATTTAGTCGGGTTTACAAAACACATTGGTTCTTAAGAATGATGTAAAATTCGGAAACTCTATTCTTAGTTAGTTAGCCTGTTTAAGTCAAATGCACTTTATATAGTGAGCTATTGAAGTTTTTTGGTTCTTCCATTGAAACACTGTAAACAGTAGTACAGTTTAAGTACTTAGTAGCAACAACACCAAAAAAGCCACATTCTATATCACTCGTCATCTACAAACATGCACAAAGCACACACATTCTCACTGTGAGACAATCAAATTTTGAAGCAGCTACCACCATATACTTGAGAAAACTTTGAATTAATTTTCTGCCTACAATTAGGTCGATTGGTGGAGACAAGAAATAATTGTGACTGGAAAGACAGACACACATTATATGTAGTAAGTAAAAAGTAAGTAAGTATGGGAATGAGAATAGTTTACACCTTACTGTAGCAAGAGTATGAACTAGGTGAGTAAAATCATTTTTAATTAGGTCCTTACAACAAGTGTGCAAATTATTAGTCAGCATGGAAACATGAGCATCATTTTAAAATTTCTGAAGTCCGTTAATAGTAGGATATAGTAAATATGGTAATCGTACAGATTTAGTTAATGTACTATAATGTTATTATTAATTACATGAGCTAGAGTTGATTGAGATTTTACAAAGCATTCTTCTGGTTCATTATATAGCAACAAAGACACCTAACACACTTGACTTGCTCTTGTAGGACAATCAGCTTTTTTGCCTCCAAAACAGGATCACTATCATATATAATGTATGTATAGTGTATGACAATTAGGAAAAAAATTGACCAAAAATGAAGAAAAACATATTTTTGGTACGACGAACACATGCATTTTAAGAATGAGTATCACGAGTTTGCTCTTCATTTTCTCTCACAGTATAAGCGGTATACAAGCCATGCATATAAATATTTATGTGTTCATCATCAAGAAGTAACAACTAGCTAGTTAGTTAGACACTATTAGTTAGTTAGTAATATATGTACAGAGGACGTTCTCGAACAGGGAAAAGCGTCCGCACAGTGACTTTACCACCGTCCACCAAAAAAAGTGACCGCCTTTCTTTATGAATATACAGTTAAGAATCTTATACTCGCAGCGTGGGCGCATTTCACGTGCTCAAGCATTTGCATTTACGTTGCAAACTATAGTCACAGAGTGTAGGACTGCATTTCAGCACTTTCCATAGAAGTAAATACGATTGACTGGCTTATATAACAAATGAACTCACAGATGCTACGTAAATCTATCATGGTTCTAACAACAACACATTCCTTAAAACAGTCAAATCACTCAAATCATAAAATTGTAAGTATGTTGTAAACAGCTGCTCATTATAGCACAGGACTGATTTCACAAGTCCAAGTACATGAAACTGGACCATATCAGGAAATCTACATTTAACGTACTACTATCCGAGTAAAATTAATTTGAAATATGTCGTTAGTATTTACAAAATTAACATACAACCTCATCAATCAATGTTAATAATTCTACGTGGGTCGAGTGGTGAACTCTATAAAAATGAATAACCATAGATTCTTTCTAAGCTAATGCAAAATGCACACGGGGAATCATAAAAAATCGTCCTCACAAACTTGGGTTTTGATTTCAACTCGCAGAGTACTTGTGTAACATTCTTAAAGCTTTACAATTCAACAATGGATTCAATTTTTTGCTGGGGCTACCACTACAACCTTCACACTATAGACTATACATTAGTTTACGTATCAATTACGAAATGATCATTACAGTACTCAAGCTATAGCCTATGCATTATATTAATAAGTGAGCATCATTTTAGTTTCAGTGTCCACCATACTCAGATTTACTCAAAAGAATCCATCTGAATGTGAATGAACAACTGTAAAACTTTCCCTTTTTCACTATATCCTGTGTTCTTGCAGTTCTCTCCATTTTTCGTTTTCGTTCGTGATCAACGTACATGCATCATCTTTACCCCTTCCCTTTTTTTCGTTATACTCTCTCATTACTACAGCATTCTATTAATGGAACCACAGCTGTGTTACCTTTTGGTTATCCCTAAGTCGTCGGTACGCCACTCATTATGAATTATTAGCATGGAACGTGGGATTTGGAATTTTTTAAAACTTGTCTTCAAAGTGTGTGTAGCAAGTGTTGCAGTAATAGGAGCTGTAGCGAAGTCGTAGTAGTTCAGTTAGTGGTGTAGTATGAAGTATAGCATGTGGGGCAACTGTTGTTTTGTTTATGGACCAGTTGCGACGGGCAAGTATTTTAAAGTGTACGATGTCTTCCAGATCTCTGCTAGGGTTATGGCTGAGAAAAATCTGTGCAGGATATACAGTGGGAGGGTGAATCGCTGGATGTACATCCATGGAACTGCTCCATAAAAGTTCAGCTGCACTGGGTCCTTTTCCGCTTTCAGGATCTCCAAAGTAACGATTGCCCACATGGTCAAGTTTGTTATCATTAAGAGCGTAACAACCTGACGGCCTGGTTTTGTCCGGGAGTGCTCTGCCAAATGGATTCGTCGACGACCCACATCCGAGATAAAAAGCATTTGAAAGATTATCTGCAATACGCACATAACAACCTTATCAGTATCAGCATGAAGTAATTGCGTGGAAAAATAGTACATTCTTGAGCATATTAAGTCAATAATCGAAGGAAATTCTCACAAAACTATAATGGTTAAGATAGTCTTTACTTTCTCAGTTAGACTTTTGTATGATACCAAATCAATAAGTAGCAAGGCCAAAAATATCCATCAATGACTCTGACTCCTACCATGTGTCAAAAGTAACTGCTATTAGCGGTTTGACACGAAATGCCATGGAAAACATACCTGGAGAATAATGAGAGCTGCTGTTCCTGCTACAAGTAAAGACGGGATATCCACAGAAAGTCCAAGAATGGTGCCAGCCACCAAGCTGAACAGAGCATACGCAAACACACCAAGTACAGACACACGCAAAAGAATATCTCGCAAGGGACTTCCATGGTCACCGTGAAACCTGAGACGACGTACTCTGCAAATCCAAGGAAATATAAAAGCATTAGTTCTAGTTGTATAGCATACATTGAGCAAACTAGAAGTCGCTTAGATAATGATTAATCAGCAAAAAGTGATGCAGTAATCTTGCACATTGAAATTCCTTCAACATCAAGATTTGTAACTTGAAAACAAGTTTACATGAATTTATTATCTCAAAATGAAGCAACAACTAAGTATTTGTAAAGCTGGAGCATGAAAACCAATTAGCCTTGACCAAAACTAGTTGAATTTAAAAAACTGTATTTGAGAAATATGTTAGCCAAACAACTGCCAGCCGAGATCTCGTCAACTTATAATGGGACGTAGTAGTAATCCAAAGAAACGACGAGTGCGATCAGACACATACCTTATAAATCCAATGAGTGTTGCCAGGAAAGAGATAAGTAGTAGAGCAGCATGGGAGCAGTCCGCCAAATAAATGGCCAGTAATTTCAGTTGGTCTTGTGCAATTAGAACAAAGAAGAGTATGAGACAAATGAGGGCTGTGACTAACAACAGAAGTCCAAAGAAAAGTCCCTTGCTAGCTCCAACACAGTCCACAGGTCCCACTGGGCCACCATCAGGGCCACCTCCAGTGTACCGGCTGTATGTGTCTGTTCCAACTTCCCAATCTTGTTGAGTTTCTTCAGTTTCCTCTCCAGTACTTTTAACCAAGCAGAAAATACACAAATTAATACAAAACGCTGAAAAATACCACCCTTTTAGATTGGAAAGAATTATTCATTACAAAATCATAGGAAGGGAAAAGGAAGCCTTACTGTTTTGGCTGTACTCCTCTGCCAATATTGCGCCAAATGATGAAAGCCACCGCGGCGGCAATCAAACTGTACTCAATCACTACAGGAAACAAGTAGGGAGCAGCACTGTCCACAATATTCCCCATGTACATGTTTCGTCCACAAGACAAGTTCTTGTACATCATGTCATGTCTGTTGTTGAAAGCAGATGGGAATTTATTGGGCAAATTGCCCATGCCAATAGGGTAGCCACTTCCACCGTCGTAATTATTATTGCTCCCGTAGTAAGGATCGGGAGTGGTTGTTGTAGTCGTTCCATTTCCATAACCAAGTCGCTCGTACATGATACGATTTCCCTCTGTAAACAAACAGAACAAACCCATGAACTGAATGCATGCGCAATGGTACATTTTTAGTATAAAGTAAACAATTTCCAGTGAGCAGCTTACTGATGATCATGTAGTCCTGTGAAATGCTGTCATAGTGGTTGGCTGTCTCTTTGAGACATTCACGAACCAAGATTCTGATCCATACGCACAAGTTTGTCGCCACAACATGCATCAATCCAAATCTAGCAATGATTTTGAATTTGTGAATCCGCAACTGGACAAAGAAAATAACATTTTGTTAATAAAAAGATTACCATAAAAAAATTTAATTTCAATTGTGGTTTGTTTGTCATGTGAATGCAGTGTATGCAAAAGTTTCATACGCGAGACATTATTATGTAGAAACCAATCAATACTCATACTTGTAGCCATACTCCCTCATTCATTTGACAATGGGAACCAGCACGCTATCTTTTGCCCATTGAATCTAAAATGCAACCAAACTATAAACTGGATATAGTAATAAAGCACAAGGAGAAGGACTGCTTCACTGAAATATCAACATTCATTGAATTTTGGTGCACAGGGGAAGGGAAGGAAAATGAATACAGTTTGTGCGTGTACAAGTCCACAATAGGTTTCCAACTGGAATTCAACTCGTGCTTATGAAAGAAATACGAGCGACTAGGGTTTATTCAAATTGAAAGGAGGAATATTATTGTGAGAATTCATGAGGGACACATTGTAGACATATATGCACTACACGAAATGGAATACATTCCAATCCAAATTGGAGACTAAGCAATACTTTTAGTCTAATACTGTAGTTAGTTAGTTCCCATCTAAATTCCCATAGTAAATAACATCATGAGAAATGTACACATCGGTAGGAAAGGAAGTAAATGGGAGATCCAATCAAGTGTTGTTTCTCTTTTTCCAATTCATGCATATCCCTTTCTCGGGCAATATACTTGTTCTTGCCAGGCAGTAAAAGTATCATTGGAAAACTATAGTTCTGTATAATCAAATGGCCATGGTTTATATACACAGTGTGTGAGTGAGTGTGTACACATAGTACATGAATGAGACATGTTGGAAAACTAATTACAAGACACATACCCTTGAGTTGATGAAGATGAAGTACATTTGCATGAAGGTGAAAATCAATTGGAGAAGGGGATTCACGCCGCGCAAAATGTTGTAGCATTCACTGGCTGGAGGAATCTCAAAGAAGGCTCCAAGCTCTAGTCCAATGTAGATCATTGCGCCCAGTCCCAGTGCTGCGAGCAAATAAATTGAGTAACTCCATTTAATGTATCATTTGTGCAGTAGTACAAGGAATACAATCCATGAGCAGGGCATACATGAATTTGTGAGTGTATGCACGCTATGTAAACAGTCTTTATCTATAAATTTCCACCATCACTGACTGATGCGATCATCTCCTCGTATCTGTTCTACAGGAAACTTCTCTGTACTAGGATTGTCTCAAGTCCCGCAAAACTTTTTATATATCCCAAACACTTCTGTCAATCTGATAGTAACGGTAATTTAAAACACATTACCACTAGAACACAAAAGTTTCACAAATTCAAAAGCGAACCGTCACCGTGAACGAATAGTTGTCAATAATTTATTGACACTGCAGAAATAATTTTTATGTAAGCAAGTAATATGATGCGATCCAGCAATCTTTATGTTTTAAATTTCCCTAACAGGATATCTACAACAGAAACTTTGCTTAGCACTCCCCCCACGGACTTTTAACTGTCAATTATAATAATCACATTGAGTATCATGTATTCGCTTTTTCTTTCCCAGAAAAAATTCCATCATTAGTCGTTATCGCATCCACCTTTGGTAAACGAAACTTTCGAGAATTTTATATCTTGTGGTAATTCGATCCCTACCATTTCTGCCTACTCATAGTCCTGTCATCAAAATCAATTATGGGCTCGATGATTTACGGATTCATTTCTTACTGTGAATCAATATTCATTCCAGTTGAAGTCGTCAACAACTTACTATCTCTTTCTTGGCACAAATTTCTCTTTGTCATCCCCTACACACTAATAATGTGAAGAGAGAATTTATTGGCTCTAAAAATATCATGAGCGTTACTAGTTGGAACCAATTTCAATCCTTTTGGTTCTACCAGTATATATCTATGCCTTCTATGCATTCGACAATCAGAAAAAACTTACCAAGTACTCCCATGCGAAGGAAGAAAGACCCATGGGCAGTGTCACTTTGACTGGTTTTCGGTCGGAACCCTTTATCAGATGAAGAGGCTCCTGCATCGCCTTTCTCCTGGAGCTGAGAGGCGGCTTGAGGGGGAGCCCCAGAGGTGCCATCTCCAGACCCATCATTCAAGTTGACATCTTTGGCCTCACTTCCCTTTCGGACGCCCTTCAGCATACTCTGAGAAACAAAAGAGCAGATATTCATGATAACTAGCTATGCATGGGAGTGACAGACAAGTGAGTGCAGTATTATGCCCGTTCTTCACCACATGTTAAACAAACCCAGCCTACTATAACTATGTAAGTATCAAGGGCTACATTACTTGTATTGCACATATTATGGAGTGAGTGTGTGCAGTGACAAAGTTAGTAAGTAGTAGTCATTTTTTGTGTTATTTACATCCATCTTATCCCAGTAGTTTTATTTTCAATCTTTGAGAAAGTTTCTCGGTATCTGCGTATATATAACATATTTAGCTTCATTGCAATAAAAATCTTCCTTTCCCTTTGTTTAGCATAGAGCTAGAGGGTTCTTTAAGCTTTTTTAGTCAGCATTACTTCCGTACTACTAAAGGAACGCAAATCGTTCAAGAGAAAGCTATCAAGTCGCAATTGTGTCGTTGGTGAGTGCATGAATCTACGCAAGCCAAAGCCTAAAAGTATTGGAAAACTAGTGGAGGAAAGATTCTACGCACTTGATACATACTACTAACACACATGACACTAAAAGTACAAGCTACACGTAGGAAAGTACAAGGGGAAACCGCCACATGCAGCTAAATATACATCGGGGTGGTGCTGCTCGTTTTTGTAAATAAACATTCCGTCGCTATGGTGACAAGCGCCAAACTAATTCGACGGGAAAATCACAATCACACTGAAGGTAAATGGCAGACGTCAATTGCATAATCATTCTTTGCTGCGCACCAACAGGATTATTATTATTATTAGGCGGGACAACTACTTGTGTACATGGTTTGCATGGTTAGTTAAAGGGTTAGGGTACAACGAAAAAGACTATTAGTGGTGGAGAACATGAGAAAATTTAGGAACGAGAGCATGTTTTACCACAATAGGATTGACAAATGGTATATATTCTTATATTGTAATATTATGGCTAAACTCAAGTTTAAGAACTGAAACAAAGAAATGACTGCAAATACGTTACCCAACATTCAAACGACACGCAACAAGAATTTATGGATCTTTTACAATCGTATTTAAATGCACAAATATTTATGACTCTCTCGTTTCGAATTTGTTTACATTGAATTGAAAGTTCATGATCTGGGTTGGCACTATGACTAAATTTGGTAGACACATTTCCTTACGTCCGACCATTTACTTTGACGATTGAAATGGCTTTGTAATCTGATATGATTGTATCGTCTGAACGAAATCAATAAATTGCAATAAAGAAGATTAAAAATAAACGGATAGAAGGTATTACAAACGGGTCTTTTTACCGACTTATTCCAAATGTACGGTTTCATGGTCAGTTAACTGGAAGATGTATATAAAGCAATTATTAATTCACAGCCTGGATACATGTACAAGATTTTTAACTCAGTGTGTGGTGGAGTTTTTAAATGAGAAATAGCTTAACATTATTCGGAGAAAGCTTAGAACTACATTACAATGTGCAACTCCGCCACCCAATTTAGGTACCTCAGTATTGTAAGCTCTAGAACATAACTTAAGCCACATGCCCACCATGCATGAAAAACTTCTGATGAACTGATAAGATAAAATAAAGAGTAAACAAACCTCAGTCGACAACAATGGATCAAGTCGTTCTCTCTGGGCCAACTCATACTTTGCTTGGTGTCGACCTTCCTACATGGCAAATCATGATCAAGTTGAGCAACTCAAAAGAAAAATAAATTATAGATTATAGAGTACATAACACTACTACTAACTAATGAAGCAAAAAAGGTAGCAATTCCCTAATACCAAAAACGGTTGAAACATAAAAAAACTATAACTTTGCTCTCAAACAATATATAAAGGTTCATTACAAAAGAAAAACGTGGAAAAACAAAGAGAGTTGATTTCTTTGAAACGTGAGAAGAATGCAAGCATAGAAACTTTTAAGAAAATCTACCGCTTTTCAAAACACTTCCACTTGAGTCTCCATAACGCTCCATTTTTTGTATTCTCTTCCCAAGCAACATCTACCAAGTGCTCAGATTATGAATGAGAAGAATTGAAAAAGCCAAACTGCTTTAGTATTTTCTCTATTCAAGTGCAAGTAATGGGAAATGGGAAATGGGTTGGCTGACTGACTACTCATTCTCTTCTCTTTTTGGAAAACAGTGGATCATAAAAAATAGAGTCTCCCCGGACAGACTATACATTATGTACATATAACAAACCTGGAGAAATGACTGCTTTCTCTCGCCAGATTTGGATCCAGCTGCATCCTCAGCGCATTCCTCATCTTTCTTCGTTTCCTTCTCCTTCAGATCCTTATTTCGTTGCCTCTTCCTTTGGGACGTATCATGAAGTAAGTAGCAGAACACATATAGGAAGAACAGAATACTTCCTCCGTATAGGTAGGTGAAAATTACCTGCGTGAATACAATCCAAAGTTGAGCTTTAACATTTCCTTTTAAATTCTTGGTCAACTTTAAACCACCATTGTCACTAACTAACTGACTACCTAAACTTCCCAACTTTGCTGCTCGCTAATTCAATTAGTCGGCCTCTTCTGTTCCTATGCTGCATATCCTCGACCCTATACTTCTCACTTTGCTACACGTTAATGGCTTTTCCAATAATTATGACAAACCAAGTGGAACTTGATTTCCATATCTATTAACTAAAGTAACTAACTAACTAACTACAAATTACACTATTCTGCAGAGTATTCTAACAATCTAAACAGTCTCGTTCCTACTAAGATGGCTGCTAGTTAACCAAAACAAATATTCATTTCGTTACGGTTGTATCACTTCTTAGAAATATTAAAAATGGGTGCAAAAAAGTTGAACAACTCTGAAACTTGGACAAATCGTATACACTAGATTGTAATCTCGCCTTTCTACTTATGCTGTTTGCACTATTCTATTTCTGTACTTACTAACTGAATTGAGATAGAAAAGGAAAGTTTATATCGCATGGATAAAAGATTCCGTGAGAATCCGAGAAATGAAGGCAGTTAGTTAGTTAGTTAGTTAGTTAGTTAGCCAACAGTACAGCCCATGAGTATGGGACCAAGAATCCTGGAATTTCCAGAATGTGAGGAATGTAGGAATCACACAATGATTAAAAACTTACCTCAAAGAAATGCAGAGGAACATTGACAGTTACAACTTCAGCAAGTAGAAGGGCCAAGCAGACGACCACTGCAAGTTTGCAGTAAATAGCACTCGCTATGATGAACAAGGAAGTCCTGTTGGAAAAAATTTCGTACGAGGAATTAATGCAAACCATTTTGTCAATTAGAAGGATGACACCACTAAATGTAAGTTTTCAACACTACAAGATTTGCTCACACGGCGCGCAAATGCTACTCTACACAGATTGTTTTCACAATGTAATCTATTGAAACCAAAGAAGTAACTAATACGTTACTTGTTTATTTTCAAAAGTTTCTTTGGTTGGTAGTTACAAAATCTATCGTGTCCCTCGCCCATTCTTTACATGGCAATCACTCTGGGAGTAAAAAATCACTCTTGTCCACTGATTCAAACAAAGTTTCCCATTTTCGTGTCTACAACCGGTGTGCCAACTACCAATAATACAATGTGTGTTCAATAACTCCTTTAACTGTCTTTTTTGTGTGTACGAACAAAAAAAAAACACACACACACGCAAGCACAACTTCTAGCAAACACTGATTGTTGTTATATTGGCTATTTGTGGATTGTCACTATACGAGCCAATGGAATCCAGCTTTACATTTATGACATGGGAATTACACAAACACGAATCACAGACAAGTTTTTCCTTATTTACTTTTCTTTATTAAATATAAGTGAATGTGTTGGTGTCACTGTGTTGTCTCCAACACGTGTACTGCTCCCAATAAAATTGTCTACTTGATTGATTTCCAACGATTTGGGAACTACTATGGATAGTCTTCCATGTTAAATCCATAGAAGCCAAATAACTGCACACTCTAGCTATAGCTTTAGTACCAAAAATGTTATTAGTTTTTGCCAGCCTGAACCTGCTGTGAACATCGAAACTAGCTATATGTGTTTGGAACGAAAATGGATTTATGTGGGAAACTGGAAATTATGTGAAGCGAATCGTTTTGTTGACACCCCTTCCTTGTAAACTCTCAACGTCCACTGACCATGCATGTAGAAATGTAGGACGGGAGACGAGTAGCCCACAATAATAATAATAACAAGTTGCTCAAGACGGCCACAAAACTAATGAAGGCAAAGAGGGATGCATGAGAACGCAACGTGAACCATACACAACAAAAACTACCAGTAACTCCTCATGTTATATAACATAGTGTGTTGTGTGTGGACTGTGGAGTGGAGGGAGAACGAAAAGTCCTTTAATACTAGTTGGCAACATGTTATAAAAACCATGGCTCTTTTGAATACCAGTGCCTCATCGACCTTTTTCCCCTTATCTGGATAATGGATCGAAAGAGCCGACTTTTATGCCTGCAAGTCGTAACTAATGTAAAACCACTGTATGGATAGCATGTTTATGTGTGTGTACAAGTTTTTGTTCCCAACTTTTCAACTGCTTCTGACTACGAAAAGTCTTCACGTATATATAGTATAATGGACACACGCACAATCTTAGTACTATATAGCTCAAAACTAACCGTACCGCGTCTTTGCCATGCTTTTCATACCAATTTTCATATCATCAAAGGGAATAATATTATTAGATGATTACAGTCCGTCAAACAAAACGTAAAGTCAGCAAATATGTCTAATATTGCCTAACATGAAGATGATGCACCCGGAATAGCCGAATTATTGTTATTATTATGTAACAGTGGTCCAGTCCAAATGAATCCTTGCTTACTATGTATCATATACTAATGGTGGTATATCAAAATTGACTTTGTGTACACATTGCATGCATCCTCATAATAATAATGATCAAGATGATAATCTGATGGATAAATGGGCGAGCTTTTGCCTAATGTAAGGAATACATGATTTTTTTTTCTCCATGCAAGCATAAACAGGCAGCGAGATATGAGCGCTTCCAAAGTTATCGTATATGAGTGGTTACTGACTGAATCAGTCATGTAGAACATGTACAATACAGTGTTCCAACCAAACTGTATGGAACGAAGAGGGTTGTAAACTTAATTTTCATTGAATCATGCATGTCAACTGGGGATGATGATGATATGCGTACAAACTGTGGATACCTAGGCTGTAGCAAAAAAAAATTGTGAACACATTTACATGCATGCAATGCAGCCATTTATTAAACTACTACATTAATACACGAGAGAGACGGACTAATCCTTGAGATTGGATTACTGCCGTCCTATTGTTGTTAGCACATTCTGTGATGATGATAAACCATCTTGAAGATGCAGTCAGCTCATTCGACCCTGACATGTAGACTCAGTCAGTGGTGATAACAAGTTTATAATTTGACTGCATACAACATGTGACTGAATGAGCAAATACACACACACATCAGATTATCTACCATAGCTGGTTAGATGTATTCGGTAGCTTTATAGTTGGTTAGCTAATAGATAGACTGGTGGATAATAAACATGAACATGTTCTCTACGGTGCGGGTGCATACAAGATGAGCGAGCTTGCATAATAGGCTCTATTTGTTATTCCAATGGAATGTGAAGTTCTAGTGTGAGCCATAACTTGCACATGAGAATAATATATACTTTTGTGGATTGCATATCTAATCAATGAGAAGATTTGAATTACTCCATATGAGCATGCAGAACCATACGATTGGTTGTTTAGAAAGATAGCAGCAGTGACTTGTTTGCTCCTTGAATTGAGTGAGTTAGTTAGCCCGTGGGAAATAAATGGGTAAAAATGTACCTCTCAAACTTGTCACTATGTTATTACTATATATGATAATTATTATAATTGCATTGCATCCATCCCAAATGGAATCCAAACCCGTTGGTTAAAAGCAAGGAAAACTTTGTTTTTGTTTCTCCCTGCTGAGGATGATGCGGATAATTGAGCGAGCAATGGGAACAAACCTATTGGCCATGATGAGATTGAGAAGTGTGTCCTCTGGAGGTGGCAACGGGAAATCCTCCAAAGGGGCCCCAACATTGCAACTCGTCTCCACGACAGTCACACTCTTTGTCTTTTTCTCCTTCTCCTTGGCCTCCTTGGGTTTTTTCTCTTTGGACTTGCCCTTCTTCTCTGCCAAAGGGAGTGTGGCCGCCTCAGACATTTGCTTATAGCCCTCGACTTCAGACTCAACTGTGGCCACGTGGACTTGTTGTCCACCCCCCATTGTTGGTCCAACGTTGTCCACAATGAGAGATTACTCGGAAACCACGGTCACAAAATAAAATGGACGCTACCAAGATGTGGAAAAATCACAAACTCGTTGAAACGGAGAGCACTGTATATTTTATTGTGCACACAGAAACAACACAAGGAACTATTGAACTCTTGCTATGGCAAACCCCAGTGTGGAACAGAGAAAATGGCTTCACAGCTAGTCCACCAACTATGTACACTGCGTCGGTCGTTGCTCTACTACAGCTCGTCAACGCTTCGATCTCTCTAAGATGCGAATCCCGCAGACTCCAGTAGTCATGACTACCTTCCTACCAAAATATAATTCATCCGTCCAGGGCCTCTCTACTGTACCACTGCCACCAATCCTCAACCATACTACTGTACTTTGGGGGGACTACAATTTCCACCCGCTTTTCTCCTGCCAAACTTTCTGTATTCACCGTGTGTGTATGTGTACCACCATCTACACAGACCTGCTGCTATTGCCTTCACTAACTAACAACTTTCCCAGTCCTCCTCTTGCCTTTCACTCCATATATTACATGTATCTTTTGTCTCCCTTTAAAACTCCTCTCGTTTTCTCTCTCTCTCTTTCACCCTAACACTAGGGTCTCTCACCATCCATCCATACGTTGTACCGTACACATTGTATTTAGTACATACGTGCACTCATGCATCAGAACATTAGCTCCGTACATTCTACTACATACATAAATACATTCGTAGACACATACACCACACATAGAACCCGAAACCTCACATCAGCTAACTAACAAACTCACAGTGAGAGCGAGTTGCATGAGAAACAAGCGGCAGTGAGTCTGTGTGTAGCCAGCATTTTCCGGCACAAAAAAGTCAGCCCCTTTTCTCTCAGTCAGCAGTTCTGTATACTTCACACACAAACACATACCAACTAACTAACTACATAGGAGAACATATCCCTCCGAGTTTTCTCCAGTAGCTCTTCGTTTCGAGTTTTGTTGCTGGGCTGACGACCACGAGTCATTAAATGCGTAACGTACTCACTTCCTTATGCTCTGTAACCCTCGAGCGTCTTTTTTACAGTTCTCTGTTACTATCCACTTGCCTACACCTAGGCTTCCTTCTATGGTCATATTATACTTGCATGCTACTTACTTTCTACATACGCAATAATAAAAAGATGAGCGTACTTTTTCCCGTTTTTTTTCGTCAGGATACTTTCAGTCGGAACGGAAGCTCACAATTCTAGTAATAGTGATGCTTCCTTTTTAAGCCTAAAAAGTTTGTTACGAGTAACTAAAGGGGTATACGAAACGGGACTGCACACACATACAACTTGATTGAAAGTCAGTCACTATGCTGCGTACGTAATCTAATTGCAGACGAAGGAATTGATGTGTCTGTCTGTGTACAAAACCGTTATTGGGACTGAAGTTGGATGTCAAAAGTGTGCACGCTTAATCTTATTAGCCCTTCATTTCAGTTATCTCGTCAGCCAATTATTGCAACCAATACGTACGTAGAAGCAAGTTAGGAGTCATTTTGTGGGTTCCATCTGCCTGTTTTTGACAGCATGATATAATATTAGTTTCTAAAATTGTTTTCCTTGCATCACATAAACTCTTTACTCAAGAAGGGATTCAATGTTAAGAAATGTTAATATCGTATAGTAACAATTATACCGAGCCGTAATGTGTGAACCAGTAAAGCTTTTAAATCCAAAGTTGAAAAGTTTGGATGCCATACAAAAGTAAGTAAGATGGTTAGTTCGTAAGTAGGTAAGCTAAAGTTTGTCCAAAGCTCTTACTTTTTTTCCCCTCTCTCTGGGCACACTCAACTTTTATTTTTGCCTGTGAGCCCTCTTCTGTATAAATATTTAGTCCTAAAGCCGTTTGAAGCTCCGTTCTTGTTTTCAACTCTGGAGGCTGTCGACTGAACTGAAGAGCGTGCTAGTATATGTACAGTTTCACTGACAGACCAAATGAGATTGTACCTTAAATGGGATACTTAACCACCGCACACAGAGAGTTTGTACATGTTGGCTCGTATAATTTGATGCGCTTTTGGTTGGTACTGGGGAAAGATATTTGTTTTGCTCAACATGAGCTAGATATTAAATTGTTGTCAGCCTAGGATGAACCAGAATGTAAAACACAATGATAAATAGGGGCTGCCTTTTGCACACATTGCTATTTTATCTGAATAACAAGCCATATACATGCATATTCCGGAAGCAAGAATTCTGTATACTATATGTACATAGGCAAAACGTAAGTTATTATTTCTCATACATTGTGATTGGATGCATACTATATTATCCGCATGAAACCTGCCAGATTAGGATTTGTGAGACAAAAAATGGATTCCATGTACACAAGTACACGACTTTGTGCATATAACAAGTGGAGAGAATGATTGTGCAATAAATTGTGGAACGTTTGAACATCATCATCATCATAAAGAAGACTGCAAGTCTAGTGGATTTGATTGTGGGATTCACATTTCATGGATTATGTAACATAACGAGTCCATTTCCTATAGTAGTATTTTCTTTTCTTTTTTTAGCTCCAGGAGTGTGGCCCTATTGACTCCTTTAGAATTCCATTGGCCACATTGGGAGTCATAAATGGAATGTTTATCACCGAATCTTGAGTGAATGATGAGTGCCATATAAATGCTTTTATCTAGCTCAAGCTGTTTATTCTTATCCCGAGTTTTCACCACAGTGGCGAAACAACAAAGAGCAGCTTGGAATAAAAATCCCACATATTGTGAGTAGCACGATGGAAAGTCTATAAAAATAAGTATCTCTTGGCTCCACTACTACTGTATCTAACACAAAGGAATGGGCCTCCAATCTTGAACTTTCCACTCGCATACCAAGCAGTCTGTCGAGTCAAGCCGTTTAACTTTTTGACTAATTGCCAAAAAGGCTTGGAAAAACATGGAGGAACAGTTTTCAGAGCTATAGCACTCTAAATGACTGTAATAACATTAGATGAATCATTTTTCCAGCATATAGTATACTGCTATATCTATGGAAATGGATCTTCCTGTTCGCGAGATGAGGCAATTTCGTCAATATGGCTTCTATCAGCACATCAGAATGAATGAGCTCCTCTATGAGGGAACCAACTGAGGGACCTAGTTAGTTATGTATAGCATTTGCTCTCTTACAGTAACCAAACCTTATGAACTATTGTAGGACCGATAAGTGAGCAAATAATACATGCCTGTAAACTGAAGATTATGGAGTTTAGGAACGCTCCAGTGCGACTATTGGTCATGGTCTCATGAATATTTATTCAGGGAGTGAGTGAGTGGAGTGGGCCACCGCAAAATTGCGTTCTTGCAATCTCGGGTAAGCGTCAAAACATCACTGATACCACTTAAAATACTGTTTTCAATTTGATCGTTTGAATGGGAACGACAAATTTCGTAGTTGTAAAAGTACCCAGGTATAGTGAAAATTCTGAGTGTAGCTTATATTTACTATTGGCACTGACTGAAAGATTCATAGTTTCTTTCCATGCATCTTTACTAGCGGTTAGGAAAACAGAGCGTATGTTTGTTGACATAAAAGACCCTGGGGAAACTTGGAGTTCAATGAACCATGTGATCGTATCAAAAGTTTTTTTTTTCTTTTTTGGCTTAAAAAATGAATTAGGGATTTTAGATTTTAGCCTTTTGAAAAAGATACTTTGAATAGTGAATACACTGGTGTAAATAGATAACTTCTATTGACAGCCATATTAATATATTGAACAAATCCTGCGTTTTATTATGTGTAAGTATGCATTTAATGTGGAAGTTGTAATAATTTCGCTGTTGCTAACAATCATTTGTGTATATTATATAGCATTTGGGCTGTGAGATGTGCTGAACATTTATTACGAAGCCAGCATTAGCTGAGTCATGAAATTCAAAGAAGCGAAGAACGCCCTGTATTGTACATGTTAGAGCCGAAATCATCTGAAAATGCAAGTTTGGAACTTATATTAATATACTCTGTTTTAAACGAGCTTACTGATTTATGCGCAATATTCAGAAGCACCAGTGCAACGTAAACCGTGCCAATTTTAAAGGATTTTTTTATCGGATATCAAGTTTTTAAATGCTACAGTAATTTTTCCACCACGTGATTGGTTTACTCGACTTTTTTAAAAATTATTGTTGGCGTGATCTAAAAGATAGTTGCTACAAAACACTATAATATCAAACTATAACTTGGCTTCGTCAACACATTCTTTTTCTGAGGTTTATTTAAATTGCTTTCACTTACTTGGCATTTTTGGGGAACTTGTAGGCATAATTGCAGCACCATTTATTTGGCGTGGGTTGCTGAAGCCATACAAAAGAAAGGGGTCGATCTGTGGCCACGATTCGTGATCCAGTTCCATCTGGTTTTACCTGTACAAAGTGGATGAAAAATGCAATTAGTTGATTAATAAGTGAGCCAAAAGATTGATTACAAAATTACGGTGGCTTACTCCTTTTAAAGTAACTCATGAAAACGGTGCAAAACCATGCTCGCTCCCATATGGTACTTTTTAAAAGCCAAGGTAGCGCACACTAAAGCATAACTAACAACATTTCCATTTAGAAAGCATACATTTTCTCAGGTTTTCTACCCTACTTATTATTCCACCCATTTTAAACCACACACTGGACTAACTTAGCAACTACAAAACTTATGGTAATGGTAATAGTAGTGCCCAAAACGTGTTCAAAACTTTGATTTACTTTCAAACAACTATTCACATATGATTGGGAAGCGCTAGAATTACAATGCAACGTTCCATATTGCATGTATTCCATTATTAGAGTTAACCAAACATTTACCATTGATCCTATGAAAGCCACATATTAAACTTCTTTTCAACCGTACATTATTTTCTCCGTAATAATTATGTACATTATGCAGTAGTAGTAGTACAACAGAATGAGCATAATATATCTATCAAAGTTTCTGCTTATATTTAAGTTGAGTGGTTCAAAATACCTGGATTATCCATTGTAATTAGTTACAGTGCTCTAGATTGTTTCTTTTTTCATTATATTACATTGTAGTTTGTCTACCTATCCTCGTCCTACATAGTTAGCTACCAACTATACATAACTCATGAATAAAGTAAAAGGTGGTTTTCCCAGTCCCGCTCATTTCATCTACTGAAGCTTATAAAGTGGACCCTCAACTTTTTACTTTCTCCCTCTATCCATCACTGCGCACAATAATTCAAAACCTTTTTTGGTCCCACATTGTGAACTTACTATCTAGATTACCTTCCAGTATACTCTTCCTGCTCCTTTGATCATCCTACGACCCATTATTATTACCAACAACCACTTTTTCATATGCTTCAGATGATGATAAAAAAGTATTTTATGCAGTATAAGCTCCTGAAGAAAAAACCCCTTTTCTCGAATTTCTTTTCCAATTACTCTCCCTAGTCATATCGCTCACGCTTCCTCATTTCATACTAAAAAGCTAAAAGCTATCCACTTCTACCCGTTCTAACTAAACTGGGTAGCTAAACATTTCTAGGAACACGTCTATTGGGACCTACCAGCAATATATCCCCAGCAATATATCCTGCTGGTAAATTCAACTCTACAAAATTTCTTGTGCAAGCAATAAGCGTATTTGCCACATTATTAACGTTATTTATGGCCTTTTCCCACCCATTCGTATCAGCAGTTGAGAGATGAAAATCTCCCAGCTCAACACTTCTCCACACGAATAGGCTTCCACTTCCAGGGAAATTCTCGAGTTGATTGAAACTGATCAGGAACACGCCTCTAGCTACAGGTTCTTCATAATTGGTAATCATTCGAGTAATATTACCTGCTCTCCTAGTGCATATGCCTGACTGCCGGCAATTTAAACCCCAAAATACACACGCAAGACAAAAGACTCACTCAATACATTCATACGTAAAGATTCAATATCCCTTGCGCTCATGATGCCAACTATATGTCTCTCTAATTATTAAAAGAAGGGAAAATGGACTTGACAAGAGTGCACCTGCTTTCCTCTACCTACATAACAAGCTTGAAAAATTAGTCGCAAATTACTCAAAGTTTCGTTGGATGGATTCTAAAAGGACGGCCATATATTTATAGCTCAGCAGGATATGTCTTACTAACTAGTCAAACGAACTTTTGCCCGCTTTTTCATCTAACGAATAATGGTGTGGCTCGTCTTGGTCTCTGCAAGTATACGCTTGCATGGAAGCAACATACGAGAAGGAATCATTGATTGACTAGCTTGAACGGCTTGTTCATACACAGCTTTTCTAATTAAATATGGTGGTAGGTGAAGTAGCCCGCTCTAGTTTGAGGTGTGCAAAACTAAAAGCTTTTTGGATCGATTACTTGAGTACGCTTCAAAACTTTATACCTAGTTAGTTAGTCAGCTAGCATACTACATATGGAAAGTTGGAAGACAAAAGAAAATTAACTGGGTTGAATAGAACGTCCTAACATTAATACATAGTATAAGTATGGATGGCAAATTTTGTTGCAACTTATACTTAAAGTTAGTGTTGGAGTTAGCAATAGTCATGCATTATGGATTCTTGAGTCCAAATGGACAAAGGAGTGGTATATAAGGGGTGTCTACGCTGGCACTGTATGTTTACGTGTAAGTTGCGTGTGCGTAAGCTTTATACACAGGAGGCCATGAGATATGCTTGTGCTAGGGACGGGAGGGAAAGCCAAGTAATGTGCAGCTATGGAGAAAATAGGGAGTGGTGAAACATTTTTTCGGTAGGGAACTTGCCTTAACAACAGTGGAAACAGTGGGAACAGATGATTGTGGAGGGACCAGTGGGCTAGAACTGGAAATGGCAGATGGCGTTGGAAGCATTGGCACACTCTCGTCATCATCAGGCTCTGGTTGAGCCAGTCGGGCAATCGTCGATTGTTTACTTTTGGATGTCATTGCTGCACTTTTCAATAAACTATCTCCTTCATCATCAGTAAGCTTTTTGGTCTCGGTGCCGTTAGTGCTTCGCCAGAATCTGTCTTTCATCTCAGCCAAGTAAGGGCAACGCTGCATTCCTATGATACAAAAAGAGACAAAATTGATAGTTTGTTGTACTCACTTTACAATGCATACATACAGTCTCTTCCCATGTACATTTTAGTATCCTTATTATTGTTTGGAAGCGGAATCACTCATGCATGTGTATTTTTTATGGGATTCATTTGGATGCAGGCAGGGCATGCAGAAGGATGTCTATATATGGTTATGATGAGTTGAGAGTGAGTGTTTAAACACGCTCCTCCGGGTTTCTTTTATACACGAATTTACATTTCATTACACGCATGCATAATTAATTAGCTAGTCAGGAGCAATGTGAACTCAATAATGCACGGTCTGGTTGACTGACTGAGAGATGACAACATCCCTATGTATTTGACAAAATTATGCGTATTTGAACACCAGTTGGGATTATGAGCACTGTGCATAACTGCTAAATACCTAAATATCAGCGTTGAATGGAGCAACACATTTGAGTTAATTATGTTTAATGTGCACTCATTGTCAGTATAGTATAATGAGTGCACACATGCTTGCAATTAATAGCATCTCAGGGTGATTTGAGTTGGACTTGAAAAAGCTCAATCGGATAAAAGAGAATACAAAATATAACCTTGTCTTGCGTATTCATTTCAATCCCCAGATCTACACACTCAACGGAAGCCATTTAGTTAGTCTGATGATGAAATCAAGTGCTCCCACTCTGTTTTGCATAAGTACCACAAGTGTGTGTGTGTTTACAGTAACTACCATATCAGTATAGTAGT
>Ga0210040_10002025_pt1 | contig 29317 bp, 26 predicted proteins | sample CryGeyCG12114_NA_FD_185462 | JGI IMG/M metagenome (GOLD analysis project Ga0210040, IMG submission 185462) | Groundwater microbial communities from aquifer - Crystal Geyser CG19_WC_8/21/14_NA (SPAdes) (version 2) | ecosystem: Environmental > Aquatic > Deep subsurface > Groundwater | place: USA...
TCAGCATCAAGCCGCTGGAGGACCGTGTGGTGGTCCAGGCCAACGAGGCCGAGACCACCACCGCCTCCGGTCTGGTCATCCCGGACACCGCCAAGGAGAAGCCCCAGGAGGGCACCGTCGTCGCCGTGGGCCCCGGCCGCATCGACGACAACGGCAACCGCGTTCCGCTCGACGTGAACGTGGGCGACACGGTCATCTACTCGAAGTACGGCGGCACCGAGGTCAAGTACTCGGGCCAGGACTACCTCGTCCTCTCGGCGCGCGACCTGCTCGCCGTCGTGGAGAAGTGACCTCCTAGTCACCTGCTCCACCAGCAGTTCCCACGACCGCCCCGGGCGACCCGAACTCGGGTCCCGGGGCGGTCGTCTTTTCCCTGCAGCAACTGATCGAGAGGCTCCTTCATGGCCAAGATCATCAAGTTCAACGAGGACGCCCGTCGCTCGCTGGAGCGCGGCGTCGACAAGCTCGCCGACGCCGTCCGGGTGACCATCGGCCCGCGCGGTCGCAACGTCGTCATCGACAAGAAGTTCGGCGCACCGACGATCACCAACGACGGTGTCACCATCGCCCGCGAGATCGACCTCGAGGACCCCTACGAGAACCTCGGCGCCCAGCTCGCCAAGAACGTCGCCACCAAGACCAACGACGTCGCCGGCGACGGCACCACCACCGCCACCGTGCTGGCGCAGGCGCTGGTCCACGAGGGCATGCGCAACGTGGCCGCCGGCGCCAACCCGATGGCCCTGGGCCGCGGCATGCGCGCCGCCCTCGACGCGGTGCACACCGCGCTGGACGCCGCCGCCACCCCGGTCGAGGACCGCGCCGCCATCTCCGGCGTCGCGACCATCTCCGCCCAGGACGCCACCGTCGGCGAGCTCATCGGCGAGGCCATGGAGCGGGTCGGCAAGGACGGCGTCATCACCGTCGAGGAGAGCAACACCCTCGAGACCGACCTGGACGTCACCGAGGGCGTGCAGTTCGACAAGGGCTACCTCTCGCCGTACTTCGTCACCGACACCGAAGCGATGGAAGCCGTCCTGGACGACGCCCTCGTGCTGCTGGTCAGCGGCAAGATCGGCGCCCTGGCCACCCTGCTGCCGCTGCTGGAGAAGGTGCTCGGCTCCGGCGCCCGGCCGCTGCTGATCGTCGCCGAGGACGTCGAGGGCGAGGCGCTGTCCACCCTGGTCGTGAACTCGATCCGCAAGACCATCAAGGTCGTTGCGGTGAAGTCGCCCTACTTCGGTGACCGCCGCACCGCCTTCATGACCGACCTCGCCATCGTCACCGGCGGCCAGGTCGTCAGCGAGGACGTCGGCCTCTCCCTGGAGTCGGTCGGCCTCGAGGTGCTCGGGACCGCGCGCCGCGTCACCGTCACCAAGGACACCACCACGGTCGTCGACGGTGGCGGCACGTCCGACACCATCGCCGACCGGGTCGCCCAGATCCGCCGCGACATCGACAACACCGACTCCGACTGGGACCGCGAGAAGCTCCAGGAGCGCCTCGCGAAGCTGGCCGGCGGCATCGGCGTCATCCGTGTCGGCGCGGCCACCGAGGTGGAGCTCAAGGAGCGCAAGCACCGCATCGAGGACGCCATCGCGGCGACCCGCGCGGCGGTCGAGGAGGGGGTCATCCCCGGCGGTGGCTCGGCGCTGGTGCACGCGGCGGAGGCGGTCGACGCCCTCGACCTGCAGGGTGACGAGCTGACCGGCGCCCGCGCCGTCCGCACGGCCCTGGACGCCCCCGCGGTGCAGATCGCGGAGAACGCGGGCTTCGAGGGCCGCGTCGTGGTCAGCAAGACCCGCGAGGCCGGCAAGGGCCAGGGCTTCAACGCCGCGACCGGGGAGTACGGCGACCTCGCCGCCCAGGGCGTCATCGACCCGGTCAAGGTCACCAAGGCCGCGCTGGAGAACGCCGTCTCCATCGCGGCGATGATCCTGACCACCGACTCCGCGGTCGTCGAGGCCCCGGAGGAGGAGGACGAGCACGCCGGTGGGCACCACACCCACGGCCACTCGCACGGCGGCCACGGCCACAGCCACTGAGGTGAGCTGAGCTCCGGCCGAGGAGCCCGCAGCACACGCGAGAGGGCCCGGTCCAGGAATCCTGGACCGGGCCCTCTCGGCGTTCGTGGGTGGGGGAGTCAGACCCCCGCAGCGACGGCGGCCGGCTCGGCGGCGATCAGCCGGGCCCGCTCCTCCTCGCTCATCCCGCCCCAGACGCCGTACGGCTCGCGCACCGAGAGGGCGTGCTTGAGGCAGGCGTCGATGACCGGGCACCGTCCGCAGACCGCCTTGGCCGCGGCCTGGCGCCGCGCCCGCGCGGGCCCGCGCTCACCGTCGGGGTGGAAGAAGAGGGACGTGTTCTCGCCACGGCAGGAACCGTGGAGCTGCCAGTCCCAGACCTCGGCGACGGGCGTCGGGAGTCTGCGGATGTCGGCCATGTCTCCTCCAGGCATCGATCGAGCCGGAGGACCTTCCGGCTTCAAGGCGGCGGTGCCCGAGGCCCCGCATGGTCAAACACGTCGAGATCGCAACTTTTCGCGCCGAGCACCCGTCCCCGGCCCTCACCCCCGGGGGTGAGGGCCGCTGTTGCCCGCCCCCGAACTCGATCAAGGTGAGTTCGCGCCGTGCCGTATCCGGGAGGGGGAGAGACCCGGATTCGCGCACGACGGGCGCGGAGGCGCGGGGCTCCCCCAGGTGGGGAGCCCCCGCCGAAGCGGCAACCCGGCCGGGGTCAGCCCCGGCCGGTACGGACCCGGCACCGACCGCCGGGCGGAGCGAGGAGCTGGCGTGATCGACGACAGGATGCGTGCGACCGGGAACCCCGGCGCGACCGTGTGGGTGTACGACGAGCGTCGGCGGGTCCGGGACGACGTCGCCTCGCGGCTGGTCGCGTTGTCCTTCGTCGGCCGGGTCGAGGTGGTGGGCGACCCCGCGTCGCTGATGTCGCGACTGGAGGTCCGCAGCCCCGACGTCCTCATCGTCGGCACGCAGCGCGCCGTCGACACCGGGCTCACCGCCGCGACCCAGGCGCTGCGCGCCCACCCGGGGTTGCCGGTGCTGGTGCTCGGTGCACCCGACGACGCCGAGAGCGTCCGGGCCGCCGTGGCCTTCGGCGCCCGCGGCTACCTGCGCTGGGATGCCAGCCCGATCGAGATGGGCCTGGGACTGTCCCGCGTCGGCCTGCGTCCCGAGGGCGCCCGGATCCCGCAGCAGCACCCGGGCCCGCAGCTGGCCGGTGCCTCGTCGTGGAGCGGTGCCACCCCGCTGGCCGGCTCGGCCCCGACCACGGTGCGCTCGACGGTCCGGGAGGCCGCTCCCGCCGCCGCGCTGTCGATGCGGGAGATGCAGGTGCTCACCGGCATGAGCCAGGGCAAGAGCAACGCCCAGATCGGCCGCGAGCTCTACCTGTCCGAGGACACCATCAAGACCCACGCGCGCCGGCTGTTCCGCAAGCTCGGCGCCAAGGACCGCGCGGAGGCCGTCGCCATCGGCTTCCGCCGGGGCGTCATGAGCTGACCCTCCGACCGACCTCGCACGAGCTCGTACGACCGCCCGGGTCCCCGCTGCCGCGGGACCCGGGCGACGTGCGTCCGCTCAGTCCTCGTCGCGGGCGTGCCGGCCGGAGCCGTGCCGCCCGGTGGGCTCCTCGTGCTCGGCGAGCGCGGCGATCCCGTCGGCGTAGCCGCTCGCGTAGTCCCAGCTGACGTAGTCGTCGGGGTCGGGGTCGAAGGGCGGCTCGTGCCGGCCGGTCTGCCCCTCGTCCAGGAGCTGGCGAAGGTTGGCGGCCATCAGCGCCCAGTCGACGTGGTGCTCCTCGTCGCAGTCGGGGCAGTCGACCACGATGCCCTTCACGCCCGTGGGTTCCAGCAGGGTGCGGAAGACCTCGAGCTCGGCGAGGTCGTCGAGGACCCCCGCGCGCTCCTCGATGGTGAGCGGGGGCGGACCCTGGTCGCCCGGACCGAAGTCCGGGTCCGAGGCGCCGAAGTCGAGGCCGGAGCCGTCGTCGAACGCAGACACGGGGACCACGGTAACGGCCCGGCGGGCGGCGCACCGCCCCCCCGGGCCCGCCGCCTACGATCGGGGTGGACTTCCTGCGCCCGGTCGGGGTGCCGGCCGGAGTCCGTTCCCGACCCTGGAGGGGTGGCGGCCCACATGCAGCCCGACTTCGTGCCCGAGCTGCCGGCGAAGTTCGCCCCGCTCGGCCTGACCTACGACGACGTCCTGCTCATCCCGGGGGCGTCGGACATCGTCCCGACCGAGGTGGACACCAGCAGCCAGGTCACCCGCCGGATCCGGTTGGCCGTGCCGCTGCTCTCCAGCGCGATGGACACCGTCACCGAGGCCCGCATGGCCATCGCCATGGCCCGGGTGGGCGGCATGGGCGTGCTGCACCGCAACCTCTCCGCCGAGGACCAGGCCGGCCAGGCCGACCTGGTGAAGCGGTCCGAGGCGGGCATGGTCACCAACCCGGTCACCTGCACGCCCGACAACACCCTCGCCGAGGTCGACGCCCTGTCGGCGCGGTACCGGATCTCCGGCGCCCCGGTGGTGGACGCCGACGGCGTCCTGCTGGGCATCGTCACCAACCGGGACATGCGGTTCGAGACCGACCCCAACCGGCTCGTGCGCGACGTCATGACGCCGATGCCGCTGATAACCGCCCCGGTGGGCGTGGACGCCGACACCGCACTGGCGCTGCTGTCCAAGCACAAGGTCGAGAAGCTGCCGCTCGTCGACCCGGCCGGCCGGCTGCGCGGGCTGATCACCGTCAAGGACTTCGTCAAGCGCGACCAGTTCCCGCTCTCCACCAAGGACGCCAACGGGCGGCTCGTCGTCGGTGCGGCCCTCGGCGTGGGCGACGACGCCTACAAGCGCGCCGGGCTGCTGGTCGAGGCGGGCGTGGACGTGCTCGTCGTCGACACCGCGCACGGCCACCAGCGCGCCGTCCTCGACATGGTGGCCCGGGTGAAGAAGGACTTCGGCGGCGAGAGCGGTGTCGAGGTCGTCGGTGGCAACATCGCCACCCGCGCCGGCGCGCAGGCCCTGATCGACGCCGGTGCGGACGCGGTGAAGGTCGGCGTCGGCCCGGGCTCGATCTGCACCACCCGCGTGGTCGCCGGCGTCGGTGTCCCGCAGGTCAGTGCCATCTACGAGGCATGGCTGGCGGCCGGCCCGGCCGGCGTGCCGGTCATCGCCGACGGCGGGCTGCAGTACTCCGGCGACATCGCCAAGGCGCTGGTCGCCGGCGCCGACACGGTCATGATCGGCGGGCTGTTCGCCGGGGTCGAGGAGGCCCCGGGCGAGCTGGTCTTCATGAACGGCAAGCAGTACAAGACCTACCGGGGCATGGGCTCGCTGGGCGCCATGCAGAAGCGCGGCAACCAGTCCTTCAGCCGCGACCGCTACTTCGCCGACGACGTGCTCTCCGACGACAAGCTCGTCCCCGAGGGCATCGAGGGCCAGGTGCCCTACCGCGGTGCCCTGTCCGGCGTGGCCCACCAGCTCGTCGGCGGCCTGCGGGCCTCCATGGGCTACGCGGGCGCGGCGACGGTCACCGACCTCAAGGAGCGCGGACAGCTGACCCGCATCACGTCCGCCGGGCTGGTCGAGAGCCACCCCCACGACATCCAGATGACCGCCGAAGCCCCCAACTACCGGGGGCGCTGACATGAGCGCACGCGACACCGTCGAGATCGGGCTCAACCGCTTCGCCCGGCGCGGCTACGACCTCGACGAGGTCTCGATCGTCCCCTCCCGGCGCACCCGCGACGTCGACGACGTCTCCACCGCCTGGCAGATCGACGCCTTCCGGTTCGGCATCCCGCTGGTCACCAGCCCGTCCGATGCCGTGGTCAGCCCGGCGACGGCGATCGCCGTGGGCGAGGCCGGGGGCCTGGGTGTGCTCAACGCCGAGGGCCTGTGGGGCCGCTACGAGGACCCGCTGCCGGTCTACCGGAAGCTGCGGGAGGCCGCCGGCACCGAGGCGCCGCCGGTGGCGCTGCTCCAGGAGGTCTACGCCGAGCCGGTCAAGCCGGAACTGGTGGCCGACCGGATCCGCGAGATGCGGGACGCCGGCGTCACGACGGCCGTCCGCGTCTCGCCGCAGCACACGCTGCAGCTGGCACCGACGATGCTCTCGGCGGGCGTCGACCTGCTGGTCATCCAGGGCACGATCGTCTCCGCCGAGCACGTGACCTCCCAGGGCGAGGCGCTCAACCTCAAGGAGTTCATCGCCGACCTCGACGTCCCCGTCATCGTGGGCGGGGCGGCGAACTACACGACGGCGCTGCACCTCATGCGTACCGGCGCGGCCGGCGTGATCGTGGGCGTGGGCGCCGACAGCTTCTCCACGACCGACGCCGTCATGGGCATCCGCGTGCCGCTGGCCAGCGCGATCGCCGACGCCGCCGCCGCGCGCCGCGACTACCTGGACGAGACCGGTGGCCGCTACGTGCACGTCATCGCCAACGGCCGGATCGAGACCAGCGGCGGCATCGCCCGGGCGCTGGCCTGCGGTGCCGACGCCGTCCAGCTCGGCGAGCCGCTGCGCGCGGCCGCCGAGGCACCCGGCGGTGGCATCTGGTGGGACTCCGTGGCGGCGCACCCGCGGTTGCCTCGCGGCGTCCCCTCGGCCCCGATCGAGCCCGCCGGGTCGCTGGAGCAGGTGCTGCTCGGGCCGGCGGAGTCGGCGGACGGCCGCACCAACCTGTTCGGCGCCCTGGCCCGCACGATGGCCAAGACCGGCTACTCGGACCTCAAGGAGTTCCAGCGGGTCGACCTCGTGACCGGTGGAGCCATCGGGGACCGGTCTCTCTGATGGACTTCCCGACCGTCCTCGTCGTCGACTTCGGCGCCCAGTACGCGCAGCTCATCGCCCGGCGGATCCGGGAGGCCGGGGTCTACTCCGAGATCGTCTCCAGCGAGGTCTCCGCCGAGGAGATCGTCGCCCGCAAGCCCGCCGCGATCGTGCTGTCCGGCGGGCCGTCGAGCGTCTACGCGCCCGAGGCCCCGCAGGTCGACCCGACGCTGTTCGAGTCCGGCGTGCCGGCCTTCGGCATCTGCTACGGCTTCCAGGCGATGGCGGCCTCGCTGGGTGGCACCGTGGCGCGCACCGGCGACCGGGAGTACGGCGGCACGCCGCTGACCGTGACCACCGCGGGCCGGCTGTTCGGCGACCTGCCGCTGGAGCAGGACGTCTGGATGAGCCACGGGGACGCCGTCAGCGCGGCACCTCCGGGGTTCACCGTCACCGCCACCTCGACCGGCGCCCCGGTGGCCGCCTTCGAGGACGTCGACCGGAGGCTCGCCGGCGTCCAGTTCCACCCCGAGGTCCGGCACACCGCGCACGGGCAGACCGTCCTCGAGCACTTCCTGTTCGACATCGCCGGCCTCGAGCCGACCTGGACGATGGCCAACGTCGTCGAGGAGCAGGTCGAGCGGATCCGCGAGCAGGTCGGCGAGGGGCGGGCGCTGTGCGCGCTCTCCGGTGGGGTCGACTCCGCCGTCGCCGCCGCCCTGGTCCAGCGGGCGATCGGCGACCGGCTCACCTGCGTCTACGTCGACCACGGGCTGATGCGCGAGGGCGAGACCGAGCAGATCGAGCGCGACTTCGTCGCCGTCACCGGGGTGGACCTCCGGGTGGTCGACGCCCGCGAGCAGTTCCTGGGCGCGCTGGCCGGGGTGTCCGACCCCGAGGAGAAGCGGAAGATCATCGGCCGCGAGTTCATCCGGGTGTTCGAGCAGGCGGCGCTGGACGTCGTCGGTGACGCGAAGGAGCACGGCGGATCCGTCGACTTCCTCGTGCAGGGCACGCTCTACCCCGACGTCGTGGAGTCCGGCGGCGGCAGCGGGACGGCCAACATCAAGAGCCACCACAACGTCGGCGGGCTGCCCGAGGACCTGCAGTTCACCCTCGTCGAGCCGCTGCGCACGCTGTTCAAGGACGAGGTCCGCGAGGTCGGCGTCCAGCTCGGCCTGCCCGAGGCGATGGTGTGGCGGCAGCCCTTCCCCGGCCCGGGGCTGGGCATCCGCATCGTCGGCGAGGTCACCCGGGAGCGGCTGGACGTCCTGCGCAAGGCCGACGCGATCGTCCGCGCAGAGCTGACCGCGGCCAAGCTGGACCGGGAGATCTGGCAGTGCCCGGTCGTGCTGCTGGCCGACGTCCGCTCGGTCGGCGTCCAGGGCGACGGGCGCACGTACGGGCACCCGATCGTGCTGCGGCCGGTGTCCAGCGAGGACGCCATGACCGCCGACTGGACCCGGCTGCCCTACGACGTGCTCGCGAAGATCTCCACGCGGATCACCAACGAGGTCGCCGAGGTCAACCGGGTCACCCTCGACGTCACCAGCAAGCCGCCGGGCACCATCGAGTGGGAGTGACGCCGGCTCCCCGCTGAGGTCAGGCCCCGGCGCGCAGGGCGGCGTCCAGGCTGCTCATCAGCCAGGCCATCCGGTTGCCGCCCGTCGGCACCGGGGGGTACCGGCGGAGGACGTCGACGAGGACGGGTGTGGCGCGGCTCCGCACCCGCTCGATCTCCCGCTCGCCGACGCCGGGGTCGTCGCCCTCGAGCACCTCCGCGATGCGTGCCGCGCCGGCGGCGGCGCGCAGGATGTGGCCGACCTGGCCGGTCTGCGCGATGGGGTGCAGGTAGGCGGCGGAGGCCGCATCACCCGCGCAGCGGGCGGCGAGCCGGGCGACCTCGGTGGGCGCCTCCTTCGCGGCCCGGTGCGCGTCCAGCGAGGTGACGCGTTGCAGTTGCGTCCGCCTCCCGCCGCCGGCGAACCCCCAGGCCGCATCGACGGCCGCGCGTGGACGGCGGTCGCCGGGAACCGCGTCCTCGAAGACCGGCAGGACCTCTTGTGCGCTCTGCGCCACGAACCTCGCCACCACGCGCAGCTCGTTCATCGTCAGCTCGAAGTCGCCGGGCACGGCGTCCATCCTCGGTCACGCGTCTCAGTCCGCGCGGTAGACGAGCCCCCGGCCGTCGGGGGCGGTGAGGGTGAGCCGGTCGGCGTCGATCGAGGCAACGGGACGGGCGGCGAACACGCCCAGCACGTGCTCGTCCTGGCGGTCGACCGGCGGCGGGCAGCCGAACATGTCGTATGCGGCATCGAGGACCAGCGCGTCGCCCTCGGAACGCCACGAGCCGTCGACCGACCGGCACCCGGTCGACGCAGTCAGGGCACCGTCGCGCCGGAGCTCGAGGACCGCGGGTTCGCCGAGCGTCGAGGACGCGATGTCGCCGTCGACCAGCGACTCCAGGACCCAGCGGGTCTCCTCCAGCGGGCTGTCCGGCACGGGCGCGACGCGGGTGAAGCGCAGCTCGACGCCGTCGCCCGTGAGCACCAGCTCGTCGCCGCGGACGGCCACGGTGCGGACGTCGCCCAGCGCCGCGAGGTAGGCGCTTTCGGCGGCCATCACCTCCGGTGCGGAGCCCATCTCGGTCCGGCCGATCCCGTCGAGGGAGAACGAGGAGCCGTCGAGCCGGACGGTGGCGAACCAGGAGTTGCCGAAGGCGGTGCCGCGCGCCTCGTCCCCGGTGAGCTCGAGCGTCGCCTGCGTCCCGGAGGGCTGCGACAGCTCGGCGCCGCCCGTCGTCCCCCCGGTCAGCCGCCACTCGCCCTCGACGTCGGCCGTCCCGCCGCCCGCGCCGGCGTCGGTCCCGCAGGCGGCGAGCGCCAGCACGCCGAGGAGGAGCAGCACGATGCGGCGCATGCCTGCACGACGCCCGGGGGCCGCACCGGGTTCCCGCACGCGGAAGGGCCCGGGGAGCGGATCGCTCCCCCGGCCCTTCCGTGCCTCTCCGCGGAAAAGCGCGGTGCCTTTCCGCGGAAAGGCGCAGGTCTAGCGGCGGCGTCGGGACCGGCGCAGCTCGCTCACCAGCAGGCTGACGCCGGCGACGATCACCACGATCCACACCAGCACGCCGTCGAACAGCTCCTCCGGCAGATCGGCCGGGGACATGAGCACGACCGCCAGGGCCATGAACAGCAGCCCGGGGATCAGGGCTCCGAGGTCGGGACGGCGGCGCGGGGGCGTGCCGTCCTCGGTCTCCAGCGGGGTCACTGCCTGCCGGTCAGCCACGGGTGACCTCCACGTTCCCGACGCCGGAGTCGACGTCCAGGTAGATCTCGATCTCGTCGTCGCCGACCCACGTGCCGGTGCCGGTGCCGTCGAAGGTGCCCTCGGTGAGCCCGTCGCGGCCGAAGATGCTCACCTCGCCCAGTCCCGAGTCGACGCTCACCTGCACGTCGGCGTCCCGGGGGAGGACGATCTCCACGTCGCCCAGGCCGTGCTCGACCACCGTGCGGATCGGCTCGTCCAGGTCGGAGACGTCGACCTCGGACAGGTCGATGGTCATGTCGCCCATGCCCCCCTCGTAGGACGACCGCACCTCCGCGGCGCTGGCGGGCACGAAGGTGCGGTCACCGAGGCCGCCGTCCACGTGGTCCCACGGCACGGACTCGACCGCGATGAGCGCGAGCGAGAGCACCGTGCCCAGGGCGATGAGGGCGCCCCGGGCGGCGCGGCCACCGGTGAACGAGGCGACGACGAGCCCGGCACCCACGACCAGCAGCGCGCCGCCGAGGTAGACGGTGCCGTCGCCGTCCCAGTCGGTGAACCGGGCGACCAGCGCGAGCGCGCCGATCACGATCAACAGGCCGGCGAGCGTCACGCCCGGAACGGGGGACCGGGGTCCGGCCGGGGGCCGGGGGGCGGTGGGCTGCTCGGCGCCGTACGAGGTCGCAGGCATGAGCAGCCAGAGCAGGAGGTAGACGAGGACGCCGGTGCCGCCGGCCAGCGCCAGGGCGACGAAGCCGACCCGCCACAGGAGCGCGTCGATCCCGCTGTACTCGGCCAGGCCGCCGCCCACGCCGCCGATCACCTTGTCGCTGCGGCTGCGGCGCAGCTGCGGGCGCACCGGGGCGCCGGGCGGCGGCGGAGGGGGCTGCCAGGCCGGCGGCCCGAGCGGCGGTGCCGGCGGCGGAGGGGGGAATGCCGATGTCATGGCGACCAGCCTGCCCACCCGCGGCACCGCGGACCATCAGGGAAGGCCCCCAACCGACCCTGGTTCCTCTTCCGGGGTGATCACCGGTACCGGCGCCGGTCCGGGCGGTGCGACGATCGGCATCGTGACCACCACCGTGCCCGTGGCGCCACCGCGCCCGCCGCTGGTGCGCCCGCGGTCCGGGCGCGCCATCGCCGGCGTCGCGGCGGGGACGGCGGTGCACCTGCGGCAGGACCCGCTGGTGGTCCGGGTGGCCTTCGCCCTGCTCGCGACGACGGGGATCGGCATCGTGGCCTACGGGCTGCTGTGGCTGACGATGCCGGTGGCTGCGCCCGGCGACGAGCACGACGCCGAGCCGCCGCTGCCGGGCTGGCGCCCCCAGGGTGCACGGCAGTGGATCGCCACCGTGGTGCTCGGCCTGGTGGCGGCGAGCCTGCTCGGGCAGCTGACCCGGTGGACCAGCCGAGACGTCGTCCTGCCGCTGGTGCTGGTCGGCGCGGGCCTGGCGGTCATCTGGCGGCAGCTGGACACCGACCGCACCCTCGCCGTCGCCGGCACCCGCTGGACGCTGGCCGGCGGTGTGCTGCTGGGCGGCACCGGGCTGGTCTTCCTCCTGGCGACGACGGGGCAGCTGGCCAACGCCCGCAACGGGTTCGCCGCCACGCTGGTGCTGCTCACCGGGTTGCTGCTGGCCACGGCACCGTTGTGGCGACGGTTGCTGGACTCCCGCGACGAGGAGCGCGCCGCCCGCATCCGCTCGGAGGAGCGGGCCGCCGTCGCCGCGCACCTGCACGACTCCGTGCTGCAGACCCTCGCGCTCATCCAGCGGCACGCCGACGACCAGCAGTCGGTGGGGCGGCTCGCCCGGAGCCAGGAACGCGAGCTGCGCGCCTGGCTCTACGACCCGAAGGTCGTCCGGGAGGGCGGCACGTGGGCCGGGCTGGTGGCCGGCATGGTCGCCGACGTGGAGAGCGACCACGCCCTGGTGGTCGACCACGTGGTGGTCGGAGACGCCCCGGTCGACGAGGCGCTGGCAGCCCTCGGTGCGGCGACCCGGGAGGCGCTGGTCAACGTGGCCAAGCACTCGGGCGTCGCCGCCGCGGACCTGTACACCGAGGTGACGCCGGAGCGGGTGTCGGTGTTCGTGCGCGATCGCGGCGCCGGCTTCGACGCCGACGCAGTGCCCTCGGACCGGCGGGGCCTGCGCGACTCGGTCACCGGCCGCATCACACGACTCGGCGGGACGGCACTCATCCGCTCCGCCCCCGGAGAGGGGACCGAAGTGGAACTCGCACTGCCCAGGGCGGTCGTGAGCGGACAGGGGCGTGAGCATCGCAGCGAGGAACGAGCGAGGAGCGGAGCGCCCCGCGGTAGCGAACGGGGTGCACGATGATCCGGGTGTTCGTGGTCGACGACCACGCGATGGTCCGGGCCGGCGTGCGCGCCGAGCTCGGCGACGCCGTCGACGTGGTGGGGGAGGCGCCCGACGTCCCCACCGCTGTGGAGGGCATCCGGTCCACCCGTCCCGACGTCGTCCTGCTCGACGTCCACCTGCCCGGGGGCGGTGGCCTCGGCGTGCTGGAGGCGCTGCGCGCCGAGCTGCCGGACGTGAGGTGGCTGGCGCTGTCGGTGTCGGATGCGGCCGAGGACGTCATCGCCGTCATCCGTGCCGGGGCGCGCGGCTACGTCACCAAGACCATCTCCGGGCCCGACCTGCTCGACGCCGTCCGGCGGGTCGCCGACGGCGACGTCGTGTTCAGCCCCCGGCTGGCCGGCTTCGTGCTGGACGCCTTCTCGGCGGCCGGTGCCGCACCGGCGGCGCCCGTCGAGGAGGCGACCGACCCGGGGCTGGACCTGCTCAGCGCCCGCGAGCGCGAGGTCATGCAGCTGCTGGCCCGCGGCTACACCTACCGGGAGATCGGCTCGCGGCTGTTCATCTCGGTGAAGACGGTCGAGTCCCACGCCTCGAACGTGCTCCGCAAGCTGCAGCTGTCCAACCGCAATGAGCTGACGAGGTGGGCGGCCACCAACCGGCTGCTCTGAGGTCAAGCCGGCCCGGCGACGTAGGCGCGGGCCTCCTCGACCAGGTCCGCCCGCGCGGCCGGGCCGGCGAGGACGATCCAGCCGTTCATCCGCCGCCCCTCCATCGGCTCGAACGGGCGCCCGTCCCCGGCCTCGACCAGCTGGGCGAGGCGGGTGGGCGGCAGCTTGACCACGAGCTGCTCGTGCCACCGGATCGCGAAGAACCTCCGGCCCGTCCGGAGCCCGGCACAGCCGAACATGTGCCCGGGCGTGACGTCCCCGTCGACGAACCGGTCGACCAGCTCCGCCCAGCTCTGCTCGGTCACGGGGTCCAGGGGATCACGCCGTGTGCACGACGTGGAAGGCCTCCGCGAGCCGGCCCTCGGGCAGACCGAACCGCTGGGCGGTCTGGCGCATCCAGCCGGTGACGAACTCCTCGAGCTGCCCCGCGGGCTGGTGGCTCACCTGCGTCACGTGCCGGCTCAGCGCGGCGAACTTGCGGTCGACGACGTCGGTGACGTCGACGGCGTGGTCGGGGCGGGGGCCGGCGCCCAGCCACACCTCCGGCACCGTCCAGGCCTCCAGGCCCTCGTCGGCGAGGAGCTGGGGATGAGCGAACGGGTTGCGGGCGTCGGGGTAGACCGCCCGCAGCGTCGACTCGCCGACCGTCATGTGGTCGGGGTGGCTCGCCCCGATGCGCTCCCAGTAGCGCTCCGGCGAGCTGGTCAGCACCCGCTGCGGCCGCACCTGCCGGATCACCCGGCTGATGTCGCGGCGCAGGTCGAGCGTGAGCTCCAGCCGGCCGTCGGGGTAGCCCAGGAACCGGACGTCGGTGACACCGACCTCCGCCGCGGCGGCGCGCTGCTCGGCCCGGCGGAGCGGGCCCATCTGGTCGCGCGGCGTCTCGTCGAACCCTCCGGCGTCGCCGTCGGTGACGATGCAGTAGACGACCTCGGTGCCGGCGGCCGTCCACGACGCCACCGTCCCGGCGGAGCCGAAGTCGACGTCGTCGGGATGGGCGAGGACGCAGAGCACGCGGTCGACATGGTCGGCCGGGCCCGGGGGGAGCGGTGCGGTCACCTGCGGCAGCCTAGGGTGACCGGAGTCATGCCTCAGCGATTGAAGGTCCTATGAAGCGCGCACTCGTCACCGGGATCACCGGCCAGGACGGGCTGTACCTGTCCGAGCTGCTGCTGTCCAAGGGCTACGAGGTCTACGGCCTGATCCGCGGCCAGAACAACCCGAAGGCCGATCTGGTCCGCAGCGTGGTCCCCGATGTGCGCCTGCTCAACGGCGACATCACCGACCTGTCCAGCCTGATCCGCGCGCTGTCGACCTCCCAGCCCGACGAGGTCTACAACCTGGGCGCGGTCTCCTTCGTGGCGTACTCCTGGGAGAACGCGCGGCTGACCTCCGACGTGACCGGCCTCGGCGTCCTCAACGTCCTCGAGGCCACCCGGCTGCACGCGGGCAAGGACCTGTCGAAGATCCGCTTCTACCAGGCCTCCAGCTCGGAGATGTTCGGCAAGGTGCAGGACGTCCCGCAGCGGGAGAGCACCCTGCTGTGGCCGCGTTCGCCCTACGGCGTCGCCAAGGTCTACGGGCACTACATGACCATCAACTACCGCGAGTCCTACGGGATGCACGCCTCGTCGGGGATCCTGTTCAACCACGAGTCCCCCCGGCGGGGGCCCGAGTTCGTGACCCGGAAGATCACCCAGGCGGTGGCCCGGATCAGCCTCGGTCTGCAGGACACCATCTCGCTGGGGAACCTCGACGCCAAGCGGGACTGGGGCTTCGCCGGCGACTACGTCGAGGCGATGTGGCTCATGCTCCAGCAGGAGCAGGCCGACGACTACGTCGTCGCCACCGGGGAGACGCACTCGATCCGCGAGTTCCTCGAGATCGCCTTCGCCCACGTGGGGATCGAGGACTGGCAGGACAAGGTGGGCCAGGACCCGCGCTTCCTGCGGCCCGCGGAGGTCGACCTGCTGATCGGCGATCCCACCAAGGCCAGGGAACAGCTGGGGTGGCAGCCCAAGGTCGGCTTCGAGGACCTCGTCCGCATGATGGTCGACTCGGATCTGGCGGAGCAGAGGAAGACCAGCGGCCGGTGAGCACCGAGCGCGTCCTCCTGACCGGAGCCACCGGGCAGGACGGCAGCTATCTGGTGGAGCAGCTGCTGGCCGAGGGGGCGGAGGTCCACGCCCTGGTCCGCTCGGACGAGGAACCGGGTGCCGGCGTCCACCCGTTGCCCGGTGAGGTGCACCGGCACGAGGGCGACCTGCGCGACGGACCGGCGCTCGAGGCGCTCGTCGCCGAGGTCGCTCCGTCCGAGATCTACAACCTCGGCGGGCTGAGCTCGGTGGCCCTGTCGTGGCAGGAACCGGCGCTGACCGCGCAGATCAGCGGGCTGGCGGTCGGGCACCTGCTCCAGGCCGCGTACGACCTCCAGGAGCGCAGCGGCCGGCCGGTGAGCTTCGTGCAGGCCTCCAGCGCGGAGATCTTCGCCGGCACCTCGCGCATCCCGCAGGACGAGGCGACGCCGCTGCGACCGCTGTCCCCGTACGGGGCGGCGAAGGCCTACGGGCACCACCTCGTCGGCGTCTACCGCGCCCAGGGGCTGCGGGCGTGCAGCTGCGTGCTCTACAACCACGAGTCGCCGCGCCGTCCGGAGACGTTCGTGACGCGGAAGATCACCGCGGGGGTCGCCCGGATCGCCCGCGGCCTGCAGGACGAGCTGGCGATGGGCAACCTGGACGCCCGGCGGGACTGGGGCTGGGCCCCGGACTACGTGCAGGCGATGGTCCTGGCCGCCCGCGCCGACCGGGGCCGCGACTACGTCATCGCGACCGGCGTCTCGCACAGCGTCCGGGACTTCGTCGAGGCAGCGTTCCGCGCCGCCGGTGTCGACGACTGGGAGCGCCGCGTCACCCTGGACCCGCGGTTCGTGCGCCCCAACGACGCCCCGGAGCTCGTCGGGGACGCCACCCGCGCCCGTGAGGTGCTCGGCTGGCAGCCGAGGGTGCAGTTCGAGGAGGTCGTGGCCCGGATGGTGCAGCACGACCTCGCACTCGTCGACGGCGGCTGAGCGCTCGGGCGGGGGACCGGACCGGTCCGTCGCGCCCTGGCCGCGACGTCCGGTGCGGGTGTGACTGGTGAGTCGTCGGTGGGGCGAAACGGTGATGCGTGTCGGCTTTAGTCGCGGTCCGGAGGGGTTCGCAGACTTACAGTGACCACGCCATGACAGAAGCCCAGGCACTGCCTCTCCCCGGGAATGCCGACTCGCGCAGGAACGGCCAGGCCCTGCGCCTGCCGGTTCCGCGGCCCGAGCTGGACATCGTCCCTCCGCCGGCGTTCCGGGAGTGGCCCGCCGTGTCGGTCGTCATGCCGGTCCTCAACGAGGAGAAGCACCTGGCGGCCAGCGTCGGGCAGATCCTCGACCAGGAGTACGGCGGGGAGCTGGAGCTGGTCATCGCCCTGGGCCCCTCGAAGGACGGCACCGACCGCATCGCCCGCAAGCTCGCGTTCGGCGACTCGCGCATCAGGCTGGTCCGCAATCCCAGCGGCCGCACCCCCGCCGGCCTCAACGCCGCGGTGCTGGCCGCCAGCCACGACATCATCGCCCGGGTCGACGGCCACGGTGTCCTGCTGCCGGGGTACATGGAGAAGGCCGTCCGGCTGCTCGAGGAGACCGGCGCCGCCAACGTCGGCGGCCTCATGCTCGCCGTGGGGGAGACCCCCTTCGAGCAGGCCGTCGCCCGCGCCTACTGCTCCCGGGTCGGCCTGGGCGGCGGCAGTTTCCACGTCGGCGGCACCGAGGGCCCGGCGGAGTCGGTGTACCTCGGCGTCTTCCGCCGCGAGGTGCTGGAGCGGCTCGGCGGCTTCAACGACCACTACCACCGCGCCCAGGACTGGGAGCTCAACTTCCGCATCCGCCAGGCCGGCGAGCTGGTCTGGTTCTCGCCGGACCTGGCCGTCACCTACCGGCCCCGGTCGTCCTGGCCCGAGCTGGTCCGCCAGTTCTTCCACACCGGCCGCTGGCGCCGCGAGGTCATCCGTCAGTACCCGGACACCGCATCGGCGCGCTACCTCGCCCCACCGGTCGTCACCGGCGCCATCCTCGCGGGGACGCTCGCCGGGGCCGCGGGTACCGTCACCCGGGTGCCCCTGCTCCGCCACGGATGGCTGGCTCCGGTGATGTACGTGCTCGGCGTCTTCCTCGCGTCCTTCCGCGAGGGCCGCGGCCTCCCGTGGCGGGCGCAGGCGCTGCTGCCCGCCGTCCTCGCCAGCATGCACCTCAGCTGGGGTTCCGGTTTCCTGTTCGGACGGCGTCCGGGCGGTCGCGTTCCGCGGTGATGCCCCCCCGGATGCGCACGACGCAGGCCGACGACCAGCAGGTGAACGAGGAGTTCGACCATGAGCATGCTTCGTCATGCCGTACGTACGGCTGCGCCCCGGCTCAAGAAGTCCGCCCGGCGCGCGGTCGACATCGGGGTACGTGCACTAGGGGCAGTGCCCCTCGTCCGCTCGCCGAAGGTCAGCGTCGTCGTACCCGTCTACAACGTCGAGCCCTATCTGGCGGCCTGCCTGCGCAGCATCTCCCACCAGACGTACCTGAACATCGAGATCGTCGTGGTGGACGACGGCTCGACCGACGGCAGTCTCGCCGTCGCGCAGCGCGCCCGGCGTCGTGACCGGCGCATCCGGATCGTCCGTCAGGCCAATGCCGGCCTGAGCGCTGCCCGCAACGCGGGGATCTCAGCGGCGACGGGGGAGTACCTGGCCTTTGTCGACTCGGACGACCGCATCGCCTGGCGGACGATGGCCACGGTGATGAAATCGCTGCGCAGCACGGGCTCCGACTTCGCCGTGATGAGCTACCGGCGGATGAACAGCGAGCGCACCTGGCCCGCCGGCGAGTGGATCCGGGAGGTCCACGCCGAGCCGCGCCCCGGGGTCACGCTCGGCGAGTTCCCCGAAGTCCTCGTCAACGCCGTCGCCTGGAGCAAGGTCTACCGGCGGGCGTTCTGGGACGCCGCCGGACTGCGCTTCCAGGAAGGTGTCCTCTACGAGGACCAGGCCGTGTCGGCCGAGGCCTACGCCAAGGCATCGGCGTTCGACGTGCTCCCCGATGTCCTCTACGACTGGCGGGTGCGGGAGGACAAGTCCTCCATCTCCCAGCAGGTGGCCACGGAGAAGGACCTCCAGGAGCGCCTCGGCGCGGCGTTCGCCAGCCTGGAGGCGCTGCGCGAACACGCCGGGAGCGACGTGCTGCAGGCCCGGTCGCGCCAGCTGCTCACGAACGACTTCCGGCTGTCGCTCGGGCAGATCGACACGGCCGGTGAGGAGTACTGGCGGATCCTGGTCGACGGCGTCGCCCGGCTGTTCCAGCTCGTCCCGGAAGACGTCTGGGCCGGCATCTACGTCCAGGCGCGAGCGCTTTACCACTTGGTCCTGGCCGACGACCGGGCCCGCGCCCGGGAGTTCATCGGCCAGGGCGGCCTCACCCTCAACGCCTGGCCGACGACGGTCACCGACGGCAAGATCCACGTCGCGCTGCCGCTGCACGACGACCCGGGCGCCGGCTGGCCCGCCGGCTGGAACGAGCTCACGGACTCGCAGACGAAGCTCGTCACTGCTGTCCGTCGTGCCCGCTGGACCTCCCGCGACGTCATGGAGATCCGCGGCTGGGCCTACATCCCGACCGTCGACCTGGCGACCCACCCGACCGCCATCGAGCTGTCCCTCCGCTCGGCGGACGGCACGCAGACGGTGCCGGTCGCCACGGAACTCACCCCGGACGACGACCTCGCCCGCGTCAGCGGCCACCAGTGGGCGGACCTGCGACCGGCGGGCTTCACCGCCACCATCGACGCGACCACGCTGCCCTCGATCGCTGCGGGTGTGGCGGGCACGTGGGAGCTCTGGGCGCGGGTCGAGACAGCCGGGATCGTGCGCGAGGCGCCGATGGCGAACGTGAACCGTTGGGGTTCGGCCGGCCAGTTGCCCGCCCACGACCACGGTGGGCTCGGCCGCACCAGCATCCGGATCGACCGGCACGGCACCTTCTGCCTGCACACCCACAAGCCTCTCGTCAGGGTGGTCGCCGCCCGCAGCACCGGCGACCGGATCACCCTGGAGCTCGCGACGCACAACGGTGTGCCGCTGACCGAGCTGATCGCGACCAGCCGCGGCGTCAGGATCCGCGCGCGCATGGGCGCCTGGGTGGACGGTCGGTCCACGGTCACGCTGGTGCTGCCGGCTCGTTCCGAGCGCCCGCGGTACTGGACGCTCCGGGGGCGCACGGCCTCCGGGACCCACGCCCTCGGGTGGGGTGACCTCCCGCACGAGCCGGAGCGTCTGGGCGCCGTGGACGACGTCCGCCTGCGCCGGACCAGGGCCGGCAACGTGACCCTCGTCCACGGGGGCGCCGTGCTCGACATGTCGGGCTGGTCGGTGGACGAGGACCGTCTCGTGATCGAGGGGACGGCGTCCACGAGAGCCGAGGTGGTCCTCGCCTGGCGGACCCCGAACGGGGAGATCACCGGACGCGTCGGCGGCTCGCCCGGAGTTCTCGGCTCGTTGCCCCTGCGCGCCGACCGGTGGTCCCTGGGGGATGCGCCGCTGCCCGTAGGGCGCTACACCCTCGTGGCGTACACCCGCGACGGCCGAGACGGCGCCCTCACGAATCCGGTGGCGGTCGAGGTCTCGGAGACGGCCACCGTCCAGCTCCCGCTACCTGTGCGCACGGCCCAGCTCCGTGCACGCCTCGAGCGCTCTCCCCAGGGCGAGGTCACGCTCATCGTCACCCCGCCACTGGCCGACGACGAGATCGGTGCCCGCAACCAGCGGCGACTCAAGGACCGGCATCGGACCGCGGAGGTCGCGCTCCACAAGGACGCCGTGCTGTTCCGTTCCTTCTACGGCGAGAACACCTCGTGCAACGGGCTGGCGGTGCACCGGGAGCTCCTCCGGCGCGGCACGGACCTGACCCTGCACTGGGTGGTCAGGGACCACGCCGTTCCCGTTCCCGCCGGCGGCGTGCCGGTCCTCCGGGACAGCGCGCAGTTCTACGAGCTGCTCGCTGCCGCCAGGTACGTCTTCGACAACGTCCACCAGCCCGACTTCACCTGCAAGCGGCCGGGACAGGTCTTCGTCCAGACCTTTCACGGATACCCCTTCAAGTCGATGGGACATCCGTACTGGGAGAAGTCGGGTTACGCGCGTCACCGGATCGAGTCCTTCGACCAGCGCATGCGCGACTGGGACTACGTGGTCTCTCCTGCCCGCTACGCCACGCCGCTCCTCCGGGATGCCTTCGCGATCGAGGGCGAGATGCTCGAGATCGGCTACCCGCGCAACGACGTGCTGGTCGACGAGTTCGCCGAGAAGGCGCGGCTCCGCACCCGGACCGCCCTGGGCATCGCCGACCACCAGAAGGTCGTGCTCTACGCGCCCACGTACCGGGACAACCTGTCCACGTCGGAGTTCCAGTCCCGCATGGTCGACTTCCTGGACGTCGCGGAGTTCTCACGGGCCATGGGGCCTGACACGGTGCTCCTCGTCCGGGGCCACGCTATGAACGCCCGGGTCGCCAAGCGCACGGCCCGCAAGCAGACGGTCGTCGACGTCACCGACCACCCCGAGATCAGCGACCTGGTGCTGGCGTCGGACGCCGCGATCCTCGACTACTCGTCGCTGCGCTTCGACTACGCGCTGACCGGCAAGCCGATGGTCTTCCTCGTTCCCGACCTCGACCTCTACGGCGGCACGGCGCGTGGGTGGCTGTTCGACTACGAGCCCACCGCACCAGGTCCGCTGGTCTCCACCACGGCCGAGGCGGTCGCGGCGCTGCGGGACCTCCCCGCGCTGACGGCGCAGTACGCCGAGGCGCGGGCGCGCTTCTCCCGCGACTACCTCGACCTCGAGGACGGCCACGCCGCGGCCAGGCTCGTCGACGCCGTGCTGCGACCGCGGGGCGACGCATGACAGCCGCAGGTGTGCTCGGGCCCGCCGCTCGCCGGACTCGCGGCGTCTGGGAGGCGCGTGGGATCTTCCGTCTGCTGGTCGCGCGCGACCTCAAGGTCCGGTACGCCGGGTCCTCGCTGGGCTGGATCTGGTCGGTCCTGGATCCGCTGCTCATGGCGTTCGTCTACTGGTTCGTCTTTACCGAGATCTTCACCCGCTCGGTCGGGGAGGACCCCTACATCGTCTTCCTGCTCGCCGGTCTCCTGCCGTGGATGTGGTTCAACGGGTCCGTGATCGACACGGCGCGAGCCCTGCTGGTGGACGAGAAGCTGGTGCGGTCGACGAACGTGCGCCGCGAGGTCTGGATCCTCCGGCTGGTGGTGTCCAAGGGCATCGAGTTCCTCCTGAGCCTGCCGGTCCTGGGCATCTTCGCGCTCGTCTACGGCGCAGGACTGCACTGGCAGGTGCTCCTGGCCCCCCTGGCATTCGTCATGCAAGCCGTGATGCTCGCCGGGCTCGGTCTGCTCCTGGCGCCGCTGGTGGTCCTGATCCGGGACCTCGAACGGGTCGTCCGCATCGTCCTGCGGCTGTGGCTCTACGTGAGTCCGGTGATCTACGGCGCGGTCGACATCCCCGATGCCTTCACCGCCGTCTTCGCCCTCAACCCGCTGACCGGCATCTTCTCGCTGTACCGGGCAGCGTTCTTCCCCGGGCAGATCGAGTGGGTGTACGTGGTCTCGGCCGCCGTCGAGTCGGTCCTGCTCCTGATCGTCGGCTGGGTCGTGTTCGCGCGGCTGGAACGCGCCGTGCTCAAGGAGATATGACACCCATGGACGCCCCGATCATCTCCATCGCCGGTGCCGGCATCGAGTTCTCCTCCGGCAAGAGGCACCGGAGCGCGCGCGAGTTCCTGTTCAAGGGCAGCCGCGGCAATCCGGTGCGGAGCTTCTGGGCCCTGCGGGACATCTCGTTCGACGTCGTGGCCGGCGAGTCCATCGGCGTGGTCGGCGCGAACGGGCAGGGGAAGTCCACCCTGCTGAAGCTCATCGCCGGTGTCCTCCTGCCCGATCGCGGCCGTGTGGAGGTGCGTCAGGGAGTGGCCCCCCTGATCGAGATCACCGGCGGGTTCGTCGGTGACCTGACGGTCCGCGAGAACATCCGGCTGACGGCCGGCCTCCACGGGATGTCGAAGTCGGTGATCAACGGCAAGTTCGACGAGATCGTGCAGTTCGCGGAGATCGAGGAGTTCCTCGACACCCCCTACCGGCACCTCTCGAGCGGCATGAAGGTCCGCGTGGCCTTCGCCGTGGTGTCCCGCCTGGAGGAGCCCATCCTGCTGGTCGACGAGGTCCTCGCGGTGGGAGACGCCTCCTTCCGCCAGAAGTGCTACGCGCGGATCGAGGAGCTGAAGGCCGGCGGCACCACGCTCTTCGTCGTCTCGCACAACGAGTCGGACCTGCGGCGCTTCTGCACCCGCGGGCTGTACCTCAACAAGGGCGAGCTCCTGCTGGACGGGCCCATGCAGGCCGCGATGGAGCGGTACCGGGCGGACTCCGGCGTACAGGGGTGAGGTGGTGATCTCGACCGTCGGACGTGCAGTCTCCCGCCCGACGACGGTCCTCGCCGTGCGCGTCGCGCTCCTGCTCGCCGGCGCGATCGCAGCGGTCGCGCAGTCGGGGATCGGCGTCGTCGCCTGCCTCCTCCCGGCTGCTCTGCTCGACGCCCTGCCGGGCGCGGACCAGCACGTGGGAGCGCGGAATGCGTCGTCCCTGCTCATGGATCGCCGGCTCGGTCTCACGCTGCGCGGTCTGGTGCTGCTCGGGTACGGAGCGGCAACATGGGAATCCTGGCTCTTCGCCGTCTGCGTCGCCGTGGTCGCCGTGCTGAACGCCTCGACGGCGCTCACCACTGCTCTGCCCGGCGACTTCGGCGGCCTGGGCCGCCTCCCCGCATCCCGCTCGTGCCCAGGAGTCGGTTCCGTCCGGACGGTCGCCCCGCCACGTGCGACCGTCCTGCCCACCGGTCCTGAGCTGTGCCTCCTGGTGCCGGCCACCGTCGTCCCCGACCGGCCCGTCCTCGTGGCCGCGCTCGGTGTGGCGGGCCTGCTCGTGGGTCTCGCCGGTGTGTTCGTCTGGGCCCTCCGCGTGCGGGGCGCGCTGCGCCACCGCGGTGGCGTCCTCCGCTCGATGCGCGCGTACCTGCTCCGGGAGAAGCCGACGGTCATCCTGTACGTCGGGGACGGTCCCGGAGCGCTCCACGAAGCGGCCGTGTGGTTCCCGACCCTGGAGCGGGTGTCGTGCGACGTCCTCGTGCTCATGCGCAGCCGCCCCGCGTTCGACCGGTTGCCTCCGACGTCGCTCCCGGTCCTCTGCGTGCCCGCCGCCTCGGACCTCCTCGCACTGCCCGTCGACGAGGCCTCCGTGGCCCTGTTCGTGTCCAACATCGGCAACAACATCCACCTGCTCCGCGTCCCCGGGCTCAAGAGCGCCTTCATCGGTCACGGTGACAGCGACAAGAGCGCATCCGCGAACCCCTACAGCAAGGTCTACGACGAGATCTGGGTCGCGGGTCCGGCCGGGGCCGAGCGGTACCTCCGTGCGGGCGTCGGCCTCCGTCCGGAAGCGCTCGTGGAGGTCGGCCGGCCCCAGGTCGAGCTGGTCCGCCCGTCGGGCGGACAGCCGGCCGGTGTGCCGACCGTCCTGTACGCGCCGACATGGGAGGGGTGGACCGACGAGCAGAACTACTGCTCGGTCGCCACCCACGGGCTCGCGCTCGTGCGTGCTGCGCTCAGCTGCTCACCACCGGTCCGGCTGATCTACCGGCCCCACCCCTACACGGGCCGGCGGGACACGGCGGTGGCTCGCGCGCACCGGCAGATCGTCGACATGCTGACGACCGCCGGAGGGCCGGGGTCACGCGCGGCGACCGTCCGGCTCACAACGGGGACCGATGGGCCGGCGCCCCCGAGCTCCGGGTCGGCGCACCGGGACCTGGAGGACGAGGTCCTCCGCGGCGAGGCGGCGCTCCGTGCGGTCCCCGCGTCCGCGCACATCGTGGTGGACCCCGCAGCCGTTCCCCTGGTCAGCTGCATGAACGCCGCAGCCGGCATGGTCACCGACGTCTCGAGCGTGCTGACCGACTTCCTGTCGAGCGACAAGCCGGTCGCGGTGTGCGATCCGCGCGGCAGGGACGCGGAGGACTTCGTGACGCTCTTTCCCACCGCTGCGGCCGCCGACGTGCTCCCGCCCGAACCGGCCGCCGTGCAGGCGTTCCTCGAGGTCGCGGGCGGTCATCGTCCCGACGCGCGGCGCGAGGCTCGAGCGAGCGTCCGCAGCAGGGTCCTGGGACCGCCCGGGGTGTCCCCGACCCTGCGCTTCGACAGCGCGATCACCCGGCTGGCCCGGCGTGCCCGCATCCACGACGGACTCGGCATAGGCCAGGAGGAGCACCAGAGATGATCTTCGGCAGGCGCGAACAGCAGGGGCCGGCACGCCACATCTACATGCTCATCCACCAGATCGGCCTGCAGGCGGGTGGGATGACCCTGTCCATGATGGCGCGGGCGAACCTGTTCAGCCGGAACGGCTGGCATGCCTGTCTGGTGACGACGGACGACAGACGGGACTACGAGGGCGTCGAGGCCGAGTACCGGCGTCTCGGTGCTCTCGACGAGGACGTCACGATCGTCAACATCTTCGACTTCTACCGCGACCAGGCGGGCGTCTCGGGTGGCGAGCACCCGGAGTACGCCCGTCACGTCGAACCCGATGAGCCGGGGATGTGGCGGGCGGCCCCGGCCGGGACGAATGGCGGGGGATTCCGCTACTTCGAGACGGCCACCGGCCGCTACCGCCTGTTCAAGCAGTGGCGCGAGGACGGCACGCTCGAGTTCGTCGAGTACTTCAACGACGCACACACCAAGACCAAGCGGGTGGAGTACGACGGCCGTGGCGTCGCGCGACGCGAGATCGCCTACGACCCCTACGGCTCCATCATGATCCAGGACCGGTTCTTCGCACCCGACGGATTCTGCTTCGTCATGCGGTGGCACGGTGTCAAGAACAAGTCCGTGTACAAGGTGTTGACCTTCGACCGCGCAGGCGAGGTCGGGGAGTACAACTCATCGGTGGCGTGGGAAGTCGAATTCCTCAACACGCTGGCGAAGGCGGGGCCCGCCCGACCGGTGTTCATCGGTGACGGCATCGGCGCGATCGGCAAGCTCCCGCAGGTCGTCGCGAACGACGCACAGCGGTACATGCAGATCCACAGCAATCACATGAAGTCGCCACTCCTGGGGACGCCCGGCGTCCGCGAGGACCACGAGCGCGTGTTCCTCGAAGCCCGCAAGGTGGACGGCGTCATCGTGCTCACCGACCGGCAGCGTCAGGACGTCGAGCGCACGTACGGCATCGGGAAGATCCTCCATGCGATTCCCCATTCGTTCCCGGCGACGCCAGCGCCGTCCGTCCAGCGCGAGCCCGACATGGCTGTCTCCGTAGGCAGGCTGAGCGAGGAGAAGTACCTCGCGTCCGCCGTCCGTGCCTTCCGGCTCGTCGTCGACGAGATCCCGGACGCCGTCTACCGGATCTACGGAACCGGACCGGAACGGGACTCGCTCGACGCCTTGATCAAGGAGCTGGGGCTGACGAAAAACGTGTTCCTGGAGGGCTTCACCGACGACGCGGCGACGCAGCTCGCGCGAGCGCAGGTCTCGCTCACGACCTCGGTGTACGAGGGCTTCTGCATGTCGGTGGCCGAATCCTGCCTGCAGGAGACGCCCGTCATCGCCTTCGACGTCGAGTACGGACCTTCGGACATCGTGCCGACCGCCGCCCACGGCAGCATCCTCCCGACCAGGGACGAGAAGGCGATGGCACGGGAGATCATCCGCTACTTCCGGGACGAGCGGCTCCGGGCCCAGGTCGGGGCACGCGCCCGCCAGTCCGTGCTTGACCGGTTCGGTGAGCAGGCGGTCTACGCCAAGTGGCGCACCCTGCTGCGGTGATCGATCGCTGACGTCCCGCCTTCTATCACCCAGCGAGCGGGAGGCGCGACGTCGTAACGGGGTGGTCTCCGGCACGGTGCCGACCGTTGACCGTGCGGCGCTGCAGGAGACGGGAACTTGGGAGCGGCGACCGCCAGGGCGGTGACGCTCTGGCGGTCATGAGACGGTCGGCCTCGAGCGGCCCGGGTCAGCGGGCCCGCCGCCGCACCCGTCAGGTCCGCAGGCGGGAAGAGCTCACGATCGCCACGAAGTGACCGGCCACCGCCAGCAGTGACGCCGGAATCAGCACGGTCAGCAGCAGCCGCGTGCCGGTGAGATCGCCGGCGACCACGTCGACGACCGCGGCGACGAGGACGAGCAGGCTCAGCTCGATCGAGTGGTACAGCCGGTGGAACGGCAGGAAGCGTGCCAGCCGGCGCAGCCGGGCCAGGCCGCTCGTGCGGGGTGTCGTCGTCGCCGCGTCGTCGGCCGCCTTCGGCAGTCCGGCGGCCGCGCGGGACACGTGGACCATGTCGTTGAGCGACTTGTTGAGGACGATGACGACCGCCAGGAGCGCGCCGAGCGTCGTCCAGCCGTAGCCGGCCGACAGCTCGTCCAGCCCGCCGGCCGCGCGCACGCCCAGAGCGATGGGGATCAGCGATTCGGCGAGGTAGTGGCCCACCCGGTCCAGGAAGATGCCCAGCGGGCTGGAGGTGCCCCGCCACCGGGCCACCTCCCCGTCGCTGGCGTCCCACAGCATCTGCAGCTGCGTCAGCGCGACGGCGAGCACCGCGCCTGCCAGACCCGGTACGAGCAGGGCGAACCCCGACGCCGCGCCGGAGACGATCATCAGTGCGGTGACGGCGTTGGCCGAGAGCCCGGCCCGGAGGAGCAGTCTGGTCAGGTAGGGCGAGATCCGGCGCATGTAGAGGTCGCCGGTCCAGTGCTCGGCCGTGCGCCGACCCCGGATCGCGGGCGGTTGGGTGACCTCGCGCAGCTCCGCGATGGTCGGCCGGGCCGGGCGTTCCGCGGTCACCGTCCGGCTCCCCGTACGGCGCTCCGGACGTCGTCCCGGGCGGTGATCACGTCGTCGCAGGCCTCCAGGAAGTGGTCCAGCGCGGCGGCTGGGTCCGACCCGCCCAGGTAGTGCTCCACGAGCGCGGCACGCGCCGGGGCCTCCCGGTCGTCGTCGAGGCACCGTCGCACGACCGTGCCGGCGGCGCCGGCCGCCGAGCTGGTGAGCCGGGGTACGGCGTCCAGCAGCGGCGAGGGTGCGACGACGGCAGCCGGGTCCGCCGGCGCGGTCACGACCAGCGGCCTGCCGGTGGGCAGCCACTCGAGCGCCACGGACGAGACGTCGGTCACCAGCACGTCGGCGTCCGCGAACGCCCCGTGCAGCGGCTGGTCCGGGTCGGTGCGGCTCCCGGTCCGCTGGGCGTCCGGCGCGTCGAGCAGCCGGCGGAGCGCGGCGTCGGCGGCCGCCACGTCCCGGCGGTTGGCGCCGGTACGCGGGTGCGGTCGGTAGACCACGCGCATGCCGGCCGCCACCAGGGAGGTCACGAGCGTGCTGCCGTGGGTGAGCACCGAGCTGTAGGCCATCGACGGCTGGGCCCCCTCCCAGGTCGGGGCGTAGAGCACCGTCGGTACGGCGGGCACCGGCCGCGGCGCGGGTGCCGCCGCCTGCGGCCGTCCGACGCGCACCAGGCGCGAGCGGTCGAACCAGAGCAGCTCGGTCAGGACCCGCTCCTCGGCCGCCCCGCCGGCCACGAAGACCCGGTCGTAGGCCTTCAGCTGGTTGGAGGCCGACACCGCCTTGTCGCTCTCGCCGTGCCCGATGTACACGTGCCCGAGGGTGGAGAAGCGCAGCATCTGGAAGTTGCGCGGGTGATGGCTGACGTACAGAGCGAGGGCGACATCGCTGCGCTGCACGATGCCGTCCAGCGTGGCCGTGCGGGCGACGCACAGCACCGGCAGGGCCGTCCGCCCCCGCAGCCAGGCGGTGGCGCGGCTGTCCTGGGTGACGACGGCGACGCCGTGGCGCGCGTGGAGGGCCTCGAGCACGGGCAGCCACTGCTCCAGCTGGTAGCCGTTGCGCAGGGGCTCCGGGAAGAAGACGACGACGCGCTGCTCCAGCGACGCACCCGTCAACCGGGCGTCCTCACCCAGGCCGTCGGGCTCCCCGCCGGGGAGCAGCCCGAGCCGACGCACCAGGCGGCCTCCGCCGGAACGGACGCGGGCGGGCACTGCGGGGAAAGGGAACGGCACTCGGAGGCTCCTCGGATCGGCCGAGTCGCACGGTACCTGTCAGACGACCGGCGGCCGGCCAAGCCGGGTCATGCGCGCGACCGTGGCCCAGCGCAGGGGACGGCGGGGCCCGGCGTCGGCACGCCAGCCCTCCAGCCAGCCGCGGAACCAGGGCAGCAGCGTCGCGGGTGAGCGGACCGAGCGCACGATCTGCAGCCCCGTCCAGCTGAGCACGTAGGGCACGCCCAGCACCCACGGCAGGTTGCGCTTCGCCAGCCAGATCCGGTTGCGGGCGTTGAGGCGGTAGAAGTCGCGGTGGCGCGTGGTGACGGTGAGCGGGTGCTCGACCGCGAGGTCGCCGGCGTAGCGGACGACGGCACCCGCGTCCCACACCCGCCACGCGAGCTCGATGCCCTCGTGCGCGTAGAAGAACGGCTCGGGCCAGCCCCCCGTCCGCTCGAACACCGCCCGCCGGACGACGACGGCACCCTCCCAGACGGAGAAGGCGGGGCTGCTGCGCCGACGGTCGCCGACCCGCATGCGCGGCGTCCAGCGGCGCGGGCCCGGCACTCCGTCCGGGCCGTCCACCCGCGGCTGCAGCAGGCCGAGGTCCGGGTCGGCCGCGAACCGCCGGACGGCCTCGGCGAGGAACCCCGGGTCGGTCAGCGTGGCGTCGTCGTCGAGGAAGAGCAGCAGGTCGCCGGTCACCGCGGGCACTCCGGCGTTGCGCCCCGCCGGGATCCCGACGTTCTCGGGCAACCCCAGGGCGCGCACCCCGGCCGGCAGCCCGGCGGGCTGCCAGCCGTTGCCGACCACCACCACGTCGGGGGCGATGCCGCGCTGGGCGAGCACGGACCGGACCGCCCGATCGAGATCGGCCGGGCGGCGGCCCTGGGTGAGGACGACGACGCCGACGACCGGCTCGTGCGTCACTGGTCCCGGGCGGGCGTGCGCGAGGGAGGGTGCTCAGCCACCGTGGGTGGGAGTCCGGTCGGCGCCGGGGGAGGCAGGGTCCGCCGCGGCGTCCTCCTGCAGCAGCTCGGCGGCCACCGACGCGGCGACGTGGGAGGCCAGTGCGTCCT
>Ga0210040_10002026_pt1 | contig 29310 bp, 27 predicted proteins | sample CryGeyCG12114_NA_FD_185462 | JGI IMG/M metagenome (GOLD analysis project Ga0210040, IMG submission 185462) | Groundwater microbial communities from aquifer - Crystal Geyser CG19_WC_8/21/14_NA (SPAdes) (version 2) | ecosystem: Environmental > Aquatic > Deep subsurface > Groundwater | place: USA...
AAATGCAAAGACCCATCGAAACTCTGCTTGACTCAATGCACAAGTGGCAATTTTGAATTGGCTTTTTTTAAATGTTTGTTTCAAGTGATTTTATAGAAGTCACTTTAAATTTAAATTGTTTAAAGTAAAATTAAGTAAAAGACACTGCAGGAGTGTATTGAATATAACTATGGTTCAAGAGCAGACATTTCTGATTACACATAATTTTTGGTTTCCTAAAGTTTAAGTCCGCGAGTGTGAAGTTGATGGCTTGAGTTAGTGTAGTGGATTTTTGTGACTTTCAAATCGTCTTTAGGATGGGTCGTTAAAGTGACGTAAAGACTACATGACTATTGGATCTTTTGACGATTGGCTTCTAGTTTGAAAGTACAACTATTTGAAATCATGAGTATTGCCAAGGAAAGGGTAAGGCGGAACAATGCTGGGTCTCGTATGGCCCGTCTTCTAAACGAAGAAGAGGAGGATGAATTCTACACAACAACTTATGGGGGTTTTGACGAAACAGAAGGAGATAATGACTACAAGTAAGAATAGTACGTGTACATTTTGATGGGGCTTGTAGACTTGTTGTTATTTTCTGTATTTTTATTTAGGATGGAGAAAGAAGAAGCGGATGTTGTTGACTCCGACTTCGATATTGATGAAAATGAGGAAGCACCGTCGGATGAAGGGGGTGAGGATGAAGATGGGAAACGAAAAAGAAGTCGTCGTCTTGTTACTCGTGCTTACAAAGAGCCTATCAAGGCTCCCACATCTCCAAAAAGGAAATCAAAAGGAAAAGCGCCAGCTGCAGACAGAAAGCGAAAATACTCATCATCCAGTGACAATGCAGCTTCTACGTCAAGGAAAAAAGCTAAAATAGAAGTGAAAGAAGAAGAAGACGACGAGGAAGAAAGGGATGACGAAACGGACTCGGAGGAGGAGGAAGAAGAACCGAAAGGCCAAAAAAGTGGGCTGCGGAATAGAGATGCGAGAGATGCCCCTAAGTATGAACCAATCCCATATGAGCCAGCATCCCCAGTTAAACGATCTCCTGGTAGACCTCCTGGAAGTATAAAGCTTGTACCCAAAAAACCGGGATTGTCCTCTCCTGCAAGGAAAGCAATGAGGAGCTCTACTAAAATGAAATCTATGCAGACAATTGCTCGCGTTAAAGAAAGAGAAAAAGTTCAAGCCAAGAGAAGGAAATACCTGCAGTCACGTAGAGTTGTTGAGGAAATGCCAACTCAAGAAGAATTGCTGGAAGAAGCTAAAATCACCGAGGTTATCAATCTAGAATCCTTAGGTAAATAAATTGTGGATTTAGAATGATTAAAACTACCAGCAAATATTTTATTTCATGAAAGGTAGTTCATTGTCATTCAACTATCATTCATGTATTCATTATAATGCAGCAAACTTTCAGCGAATGGAACTGGAAAAAAAGAAGGCAAAACCAACAAAGAAAAAGGTTTTGGGAGATTTTATTCGTTATCATTCAGTCGCAATGCCAACTATAGATCCAAAGAAGAAACCATCGGTTGGTGACCAACTCGAAGATGGTATTGAAACAGATGACGATGCCCCACCACTGCCATCTCTACCGGCGGAGTCTGGCGAAAAGCATTCAAGAACGTTCTTGTCATTTAGCAACGATGAACTGTTGAAGAAGACTTTCGAATCTTTGAAAGCTCCTAAAAGAAAGCCTAGACAGAACCGATATTGTGCTTTGACAAAGTCAGTCTCAAGGCAATTACCTTTACATCTTTTTGATCATTCTTTTATTGAAAAAAATTATTTACTTAGTTTACTTTTTATTTTTAGAATACCAGCCCAATATTTTGACCCGTTGCTAAGAACGCCGTATTACAACATGGGAATTTTTCGAATTCTTCGGGCTGCGTATCATCGAATTTTATATCTTCGGGGGGATCGAAGAAAACCATCTGTCCGACGGTACTGTGAATACCTGGAGAGAAAATTTCCGAACATTTACAACCGTGAGAAAATGCTAGCAAAAAATCCTCATCTACAATCCCAACTCGGTTCAGTTGCTGAATCAGCAGAGGCAGAAAATTCTATGAAGGTTGGTTCAAAATCTGAAAAAAACGTGCCCAAGTCGGCGACTGCGGGTGGTCGAAAACTAAGTCATCCGAGAAAAATGACAATATCACAAAGCCAAAGTGGGGACAGTGGATCATCTGCAGATGAGAAGAGAAAACCCTCTGCAAGCGCAAAGGCTAAGAAAGAGGCTCGAGCCTCATTTTTGGCCCACCCGGTGTCAGTACGGTTCAGACCTCCAACCAGCAGAATCAAACCATTACCAAATCCCAGACCGTTGATTCAAAATAAACCCAATATTCTTCGTTCTTCTAAAGCTCCAGTTGCCCTTGCCGCTTCGATTGCGAAGAAGACGGAGGGCATTACGAAAATACAGGAAGGAGCTATGGCTAGTGCTAAAGTTATTAAACTTGTATCCCCTCCTGCTACCCCTGTTCCTGCCGCAATCTCGTTATCAAAACCGGCCTCAGCATCTCCAACTGCATCCTCTTTGGCAAAACCAATGCTTGGCAGCAAACAAAATGAACCTGGGACACCGTTAAAAATTATTTCTTCCCCTCAGGCTCTAGCAACCTCAACACCAGTCCAGGTTTCAAATTTGCAATCAAGTCCAATCATGGCACAGAAAAATTCCTCCCCTATTGTTATTAAAAACTTAAATCAACTGTCCCACGTCCCAACTTCCTCAGTCCAGCTGGCTGTCAGCTCTGGTAGTACTGGCGCTGGAACCCAGTTGGCATTTCTTAATGTTCGGGGAGTTCCTATTCGTGGCATTAATAATCAAGTAATGCGCCTCTTGCAACAACAAGGATTACATTTAATTCCACAACAAGCATCACAAATTGGCAGTAGTGGAGGAAATGCAATGAGTCAGTCAGGGAGTTTGGCAACTGGGGTGGCAACCAATTCCCTTCCAGTTACAGTTCGATTGCCCATATCCCAGCAAAATAATGTAAGCAGTTCCGGTGCTGGTGGAGCTGTATCTTGCAGCACAGCATCCGCATTAGTTGCCGCCAACTCAATTCGATTAGCATCCGGTGCTACTGCCCGCCCTATTTTATCTGGATCTCCTCTTGGAAAACAGCTTTCTGCTACAAATACAGTAGGAGTAAGAACGTCTCCAATTACAGCTTCTGTATCAGCTGCTACTTCGGCTGCCATTCGTGGTACCAGATCGCCCATTTCGCCTCTACGAACTGCCGCCGGAATCAGACAATTAAGTCCAGGGTCAATGAAAACGGTAACATTCACGGCATCCCAACTGAGACATGCATTGTCTGTTGGTGCAGCAGTCAGAGCCTCCCCTGGAGGAAATACATTTGGTGGAGTTCGGGCAATTACGATTCCTTCGTCTACTTCTAAAGGGAATTCTGTAATTGGAGGTTCAGGGAACACTATGAATGTTTTGAAACCAGTCCCTGTGGTTTCTATGAGCTCCACGACTGCAAAGTCATTGGCCACTACTGGATCTCCAACGGTCACCGGGAGGAATATTATATCTGGCTCGTCCATCGTTTGGCAAGATGCATCTGGGACTTCTGGTCCAACACTATATACAATTCCTGCATCATCCGTCAATAGTGGTGGCATTCGATCTCAAACGACCGCGTCCTCCATTTTGGCTGCAGCAGGAGCCAGCGTGAGATTGTCAGGTAGTGGACGTAAAGGTCCAGTTGTCTCCATGAGTCCAAATAATGCGGTAGGTAATGTAACCGGAGGATCTAATTTGGGCCAGACTACACTGATGATGACTTTACCCAAAGCCACTATGAGCACAGGAGGAGAAACTGGAGGTACCATTTCCAGTTCTAATGCTAGGATGGTCGCATCAGCAACCTACAACTTGAACGTCAGTAGTGGAAATGTTGTAGTAGGCACTAGCAGTGGGAATATTACGACAAATTCGAAAGGATCTGCAGCAGATACGACGAGTAATGCAACGTCAAAAAATCCTGCAGATGGTTCATCTCAAAAATAGAATTTAAATGTGCAAGTAGAACATGTACAGCGGAGTTAGTTGTTATAGTTAGCTTCATATGTGTTACATAAATGAATTATATTTTTAGTCATATTTAAAATGGTTTTTATTAGTTTTTTTTGGATTGGACTTTGTTGTGTTTTTCTCACTTAACAATTTCTGAATGGTGATTTTAATGTAAATGGATTTAATTTATAGAGTACTGTAGCTTATATTTTTTCTTTGACAGGATTAAATTTGACGAACGGAACTTTGTGGCATAGGTGTAGACTTTAACTGTATCTAGCACGTATGCAATAAGGAATTAACTCAACGATAATCTCATTTTGTGTGCAAGTAAATGCTTGCAAAACTTTAAAACTTTGACATCTTCCCTTGAAAACAATAAAACATGTACAAACTTGATCCTTATCACATTCGGCTTCAACTTTCATCGCCCTTTGCTGCATCTAATAGAGTAATAAAATGATCATAATAATTATATCTTGCAACGCAGAAAACCACAAACCCTCCGTCAGTACTATTATCAAAAGCCTCGTGCACAATTTTATATGTCTGGAAAACTCATTTGTTACAAAAAAATCACCTCGAGTTATTATTATTTTTACTTGTACGACGCATTCATTAGTACCTATATGCATTCTCATTTCATATCAGTATTGGTGCAGCTCACTATATTTTCTGGTCCATTTCCTTCATAACAGTTTTGCTTTATGCCCATGCATCTTATTTGATCTATATGAAAGCATAAATATTGATATATTTCACTCACACTTCATTCATTCTCTAACATTAGACAATGCATCCATATGAAAACATAATCGTGTGCTCATCTTTTACAGCTGTATATAGCCAGCACTATGTTACATACACACTTTGCTTACAAACTTGTCATCAATCCCATGTAATTTGACTGATGAGTTGTTTTCTTTTCTTGATGAGAAAACCAGGCTCACATTGATTATATAGCTGCATAGCCAATGAACCATGAAATAAGGAAGCCAAGAGAACCACTAACGTAAGAAACTATGGGGAAAAAACTTTAGTCCATCACTGTGTCATCATTAGCGTGTAAATTTTTTCTTGGGTGCACCAACCAGCCTATTAAGAAATGCATTTTCCTCCTCCCACACACGCAAAAAGGTGGTCCAGTCTAAGGGTTCGTTCCAAGGGTAACATGAGATTGCTCTACAAATCTTTACCAACACTCATATGCACACTCATACATTTTTGTTTCATACAGTAGTACTCTTTCTCTTCCTGTTTTCATTCATAAAACTACAGTGATCCCATCATCACTTTTGGAATGTCCGTCCGTGTGTAATACGAGGCTTTTTTCGGCGTCACCAAGTCTGGTAGCCCTAAAAACTATTTATACTGGGGAGTCCTTATTTTTTCTGGTTGTGTTAATGACCATTCAACCCTGCTTTGTGGTACCTCCACTCATTAGTGACGACATTGTACGACAAGAAAATCTGGTCATCTTTTTTGGTCAGTTCACTGAACGGAATCATTAGGAGAGGACTACATCATTTCTACAGAGCACTAGCATTGATATAATTCTGTTCATAATGGAATATATAGAATCATTATCGAGCTCATATAATTTCCCGCAATACTATTCTTCTCAAAACCACAAGTTTCTCCCTACGGGCCGAATTAATTGGTCGTGCGACGAAATAAAAAACAGTAATGGATACTACGATAGTCCAGAGTTTCTAGATCATAATGATGCACATTCTACCATCTTAAGACAAAGTGGTCAATTTTTTGATGTCCAGCAGTTGGATAATGAGAGCATAAAAGGAAGCCTGTCCCATTTGGAAACTAGTGTACGGGATTTTACAACGCATTGGAATCCTACAGAGATTGTGCCCAGTGATTCTCACTTCACCCCGTGTTCATTTTATCGCCAATGTCAGTCAGCAGGGGAAAACACAAATGTTAATGTCAGTAGTGAAAGTACAAACGAGAATAGATATGCTGTCATTAACCATGATAAATTGGCATCCATGGATAGTTCACCAATATCCAGCTTCAATGGTGAAGACATGAGTTCTACTGAGGATTTTTTGGACCCAAAATTTAATGAAGATGATGATGCCATAACTGGTAAGTTGATTTCGTAAAGGTGAATTTACTAAAAATTATAATTTATGGAGATTTATCAAGTTATCGCTATGCATGCAATGACAACAAAATTGTTTGTATTTGCATACTAGCAAGTATAAGTATTTGTACCGTGGATTTCAATCTGCATTTCATTTTGAACAGGAGACGACTCAAGAGGCAGGAAAGAGAGAACAGCTTTTACAAAGGAGCAAATCCAGGAGCTGGAACGAGAATTTCTTCAATCCAATTATCTCACAAGGTTACGGCGCTATGAAATTGCTGTCTCATTGGACTTGACTGAGCGACAGGTATAGAACTACTGGGCTCCCACTAATTGCAAACTTTGCAGTACCAAATTAGCCAGTGTTATGTGATAATAATTTTGTGCTATCTATCAGGTCAAAGTATGGTTTCAAAACAGAAGGATGAAGTGGAAAAGGACCAAAGGCTATATTAGGAAACCTAAAGGAAATAGGAAATGAAACCATCAACTTGTGTATAGTATAATTTGCATGTTGTACATTTTTGCTTAGTTGTATTGTCTTTGAGTTTTGTTCTTCAATTGGTTTTCATTTTCGCTTCTAATCAGTGCACAATTTACAAGCTAATGATGAGTGTGCAAAACCAGGACTAATGAAACTAAAAATAACATGGTCAAGTTCCCTTGTGCTGTATACATTTCCCCATAATGTTGTGCGAGCCCTCATGTTTTTGGCCAGTATTTAGTGAAATAAAACTGTACTTAAACTGCAGACATAATAGTGCATTAAAAACTAACCAACCACTAAAAAATACATAATATTACTTGGTACTTTTACGTCTGTCACTCTATAATGTCATTACTATGGCTGTCAAACAAAAATAAAACTGCTCCCACACTGAAACATAATCCATTTTTAAATTCATTCAAAACTGTATCCTCCTACGTAAGAAGCCCTATAACTGAATCTTGTCCTCAGATATCAATCAATATAACATTCGAAATTGCAATACCTTTCACTCACTACTATGGCTAGATTCCAAATAGTTGGTCTGTACGACTGCCCTTGGTTTGCCAAAGCAGATAAATTGGCTGATGAAATCATAGCTACCAACTCATCTATTGACATCCAACGAGAAATGTTAGATCAGTTTCATTGGAATGTAAGGACTCGTATTTTCAATAGACTGCTGTATCAAATTACAAAAAAAAACCAACACAAAAAAATCATGAATTTTTTACATATATTTAGGAATTCGTCAAAAAAATTCGAAAAGATCGAGGATGGTTCGTAAAAAGTTCTCCGGTCATTTGGGAAGTTTTGGGAGAATTAGAAGGCAAAGGTCATTTAATTGGCGGTATCGATGACTTTTGCGAATTCAGCGCCATGTATTTTGATGTATATTATAGCCCAACAAGTGCGGATTTACAAGAACTGGTGCATATTAACAAAGCGGTAAAACAGTGTTCTCCATTCATCATAGCATAATAGTAAATTTTGTCTCTGGTGCAAACAGTATGTAAAAATTTGCAGCTATTCCACAAAGGATTTGAAGGACAAGACCGAGGGAACAGCTCTGTATTCAATATAGCCATCGTAAATGCTCCACTGCAAGCACTGGAATTACTTTTGGTCCAACTACTTTCACCAGTTTCCCTCATACCAGGAGGTTTCATTGTCCACATTCATCTTTATGATAATAAATTGGATCCTCGAGTCATCAAAGGGGTCATAATGGAAGCCATGGACTTAGCCTCCACCAAGCTATTCAAAATCTCCGAAGCATCCTCATTAGAAGCCTGTTTTCAACAATGCCATCTTTTCTTACTCATGGAGGATTACTCGATTCTCGAAGGGGAGACGACTTACGACTGGCTGAACCGCATTGAAGTGCAAGCTGCGGGCATTTTTGAAGCTTTTTGCAGCTCCACCACAAATGTCCAGGATTGCCGCATTCTCATTTGCGGGGAAGGACCTCAGTGCTATATTGCTGAGGTGAGTATGAGTTACGTACAAAACCAGCATGAATTTCCTTATCATAGCTAGTTAGTTAGCAATGCCTGAATAAATCTTTTATAGCTGACAGTTCCCATACATTTCACAACTAACAAACTATGTTTGAGTTAGCTCTATAGAGAAATCTACCTGCTGATAAAGTTTTCACTAAATTATCCGTAACTTGCGCCATAATATCTACAGATGGCAAGGAGGACCATTCCGTATTCTAGATGTGATGAAGGCCAGTTGGTAGCAATTGGTCAGCAGGTTTTAAACAAAGCAAAAGGAGAACTCGCCCGATTAGGAGATGTTTTGCCTGGATGCATTTACAATCTGCATGCTTGGGGCTGGCCGGGCTTAACTGGTGCTCATGTTGAAGTATCAAATGCTGTACTTCGGGGTGCAGATATTTCTATACAAGGTCCAGGTGTGGAAATCCCTTTGGCAGAACAAGCTGTGAATTCACAATACATCTTTACTCATTTTTCTAAGGATTTTTTGGTCACTCAGGTGAATACTAAAATCAACTGGTTTTGACTCTATACATATGTACATGTATTCTAATTTATCAAATGCATGAAGCTGGTTAAAGAAACTCATTCCATAATTATGTGTGTGTATGTCAGCAATGTCTACTGGAGGGTGCACTAGCTAAACGAAGAAATCATATGTGCATGGTGGAAGCTACACTGGCCACAATCCATGTTTGGCTACTCAATGACTCTCTCATCGTGTCTCCTCACGAGACCCCAAAATGTCCTTATCCTTACCTTTTTTACCCAGAGACGGAGACCTTTCCAGGTCTAGCTGTCGGTATCCCTTGCTCAGGTCAGTTTTCATACTACAGTATCGATTGTCCATGTGGTGGGCATTTAGATCTATCAACATGAGATTCATGCTTTAACAACCACCCACTGATTCGTTATGCCAGTATAAGCGGTACAACAACTATTGCACTTACTAATATGAAAAAAGTTTCAATGGGCTTCTTTATAAATATATAGAAGTCCAATGTTTAAAGATTTCTTGCACATGATATGCTTTTGTGTAATATTCTGTAATTGATATCTTTGTTTTTCCGGTTAGTTGAGATAAAAAATTAGAAATGAAATATGAATAAATTAAGTAAGATATTTTTGCATTAATTTCAATATATTGAGAACTTTTTGCAGATAAGTCACCGTTTCCACGTGGAACATATATGGTGCAACCGTCAGTCTGTGTGGATGGAAAATGGCGGCCGATCGGAAAAATTGATGAATCTACAGACGCCACTGTGCGGGAAGTAGTTGCAAACTTATGGGAGAAAAGGAAAAGGATCATTTTCCGTGACAATAATCTAGATTTGGATGAATTGATTCCAAGTGCAGATATTCTAATGTCGGGTAATAAGAAGGAGTCCACCCAGCCTGTTTATGAGGAATTCAGAGGAGAAGGCAGTAGTGACGAAGAAGAAGAAGAAGAAAAACACGTAGATTTCCATGAAGAGGAGGAAGAAGAAAAAGACGAATATTTACACGAAGAGGAAGATTATGAAGAAAACGAGTTCAGTACTGCGTCTTATTACGGCTCTAATAGCGGGTCCAATAATGACTCTAAAGAAGATGAAATAGACCCACCAGAACTGACAGAAAGCAAACGGAAAGTTATTTTTTCTGAAAATGCTTCAGAATGATTTTTAAAACACACTGCTGCGTTAAACTTGAATGAATACAAATGCCTGCAACTTTTTTTTAGCAGAAAACCGGAGGAATTTTATTTGCATATTATGCGTGCTGTTTGAAATATTGACAGATTCATAAAAATAATCTTTTTATTTATCAAGTCACTTTTCCTTACCCATTTGGGGTTGGATGACTTCTGCTGCACGAGGCTTGTGTACACACTTACCAGTACGTTTAATCTTGTTTATATCGTTGTGGAAAGTTTAGGATAGCGAGAGCGTCAATTTGGAGTCACTGTGTGGAATTGAAAAACTACCGTTTGGCTTCCAGCCCCATATTCAATCAATTTTCTGTGCTAAAAATTTTTTGAGCATGCAGTCACTTCCTAATTCTCTATACTGCCAACTATATTAACTTAACTTACTGACTAGCGGTACGAAAATATTGAATTTAATGTTGTATACTACCTCTTATCAATGATTTAATAAACCGTGTTCCAACTGACTTACTGAACATCACTATTGCGACAAATTAGTTTCAACTCGTAAATATTTTTTGCCGTCATGGATTCTGCTAATGATGTGAATCCACTCAAAAAGACACTCCTGGTCTATTCGGCTGCCAAAAACCATTTTTATGCGACTACATAGTGACATAATAGTAGACACAAGACTCATAAATTTCCCTCCTTCATTCATTCGCCATGTTTTCCAAGATATGCCAACTAACTAACTAAACTAACTATCTTGTCATTTGTAAAGCATACAAAAGTAGTAGATTGACTTGTTTGTGTGTACACACACGAATAATCATAAGACCCACAAAAATTGTAAGATAATTTCTTCAAATCTGAAACAGTCTACTGATTCACAAAAATATAAGTTTTCTTAAACTTGCATTACATCTGCGTACATAGTGATCACTGTGTCCCATCATAGATTACCTAAGGACTATTTAAACATTTGGAAAAACAGCCGAAATTTTGCCAAATCTAAAATTCCAGTTCCAATCTAAATCAAACATGGGAACAAACTCAACTTGTCCCCATAAAGTAAACTAATTCAAGGCAATACTATGCACACACGGAGCACATTATTAGGACTAACTAACTAACTATACAGCGGTAGTTGTCGACCGTCCTAATCAGTGAAAGACGTTGCATAAAGTACACAGAAAGCTCATTACACACAGTAGTATAGTAGTGGTAACATAGAAGTAGTTCCGTGGCTGGAGCCAAAGTGTTCCCAACAAACTATCTTCTTGACTAAATGAGAAAGATGAAGCAACAGATGAGAATGAAGTTGAGCCTTACAAATGATAAGTGAACTGAACTGAGTGAATATTTTATATCCCTATCAAAATGTGACTCTCAAGTATATTCGTCATCCCAAGAAGGACCAAGACTAGCAAACTGTACGAGAGGAGAGTAAGTTATTAATAATAAATGAGAGTGGGCTTCATCATTTCGTCGTTTGGTGCTCCAAATTCTCACAACTCTGTGGCGGCTTCTTCCGCACCAAACAACGCATAGTGAGTAAGTACGGTCCCTGGCAGTGCAGACGGAATACACAGTCTACCCGGGTAAGGCATTTGACATCATACGATTTTGTCTGTGTGCTCAGTCAGTTAGTTAGTTAGTCTGCGGTTTATGTTGTGTATGCCAACAGTGTTCATAAGTTGTTGTTGTTCTGTGGTTTAAGTCGGCGCTTTTCTTTCGAGTTGTTACAACATTAAGCAATTGGGGAATTGGATAGGGAAATTATTAGGGGTTAATAACTTATAGTTTGCCTACAGTTTTATTCAATCGAAATCGGGTTTTATTGCATTTGGATGGAAAGAATTGTTGTCATGTATGTGGTTCATGTGGCGCATGAGTTTTTTGAGATTTTGCTGCCAAAAAGTTTGATTCCTGCAGAAGGACAGTTAGTCAGAATAGGGAATTTGTCAAAAATGTGCACCAAACTTGTGGAATAGAAATTTTTCCGTGTGAATGACATTAGATGATTAAAATAAACAGGTGAGTGTTTACAATACGGTTTTTTCCATCATTACTTTTGTGTATGCGTGTCATATTCCAGTGACCCAGTAACTGAATGTGTAATAAAAGCATTGACTGGTTTGTTCCATGAAAAATATCACTCGTGGCTCTAATCTAATTCTTTGGTTAGAGACAATGCTGAAGTTACTATGTTAGTTAGTTTTAGTTATGCATGAAGGATAGAAAACGAATTTCATTACAACGGCAAATGCATATAGAATGCTTGTACTCAGTCAGTTGAACAATGCAGACATGATAATGCGAGTGAGTAATAGTTTTGGAATCGCGGGGTTGAATGCAACACTATCATGTATCTGATCTGATTTCATATATCTGATCAATGCCAGGTTATTACTATTTGCATGTAAGCAAAATGTTCTTAAAACTCATTATCAGTCTTCTTATGCTCCAAAGCAGTTTCACAGCAGCATTTGCTAGTCTCCTAGTTGAATAAGTAGTGCAAGTAGTTAGTTATTGTTACTACAGCTTCAAATTGTATAATTTGCACATTTTCTTTCAACTCTTCTTGCTATCAATCAGCCCTCACATAAAGAGATTATCTAACATAATGACTCAAAACTTTCCACTCAAAACCCTAAAACGGCAACAATAAAAGTATACCCTGTGTATTCTAGTGATACATAGTGCGTCAACCACGCTGGAAAACATTATTATGGAGAACGACAATATTGAGTTAATTACTGCCTCTCCAATCCAGCCTAATGGGTATGAATGCACAATAAAGAACAATACGAATTATTAGCAAGCTTATTAAAATGTCCATTGTTTCTTGACATATCATAAAGCCAACCTGCAATTAGCTAGTAATAATAGTCTTTTGCTTATATAAAGTCAGTTGGTTGGTTATTTCATATTCCATAATCATTGCAATTACATTTGCTTTTCAATCCTTTACAGTATCAGTGTCCTCAAGGTGTATTATATTGCAGTGTTTTGTGTGCATAATGTATACACGTGCTGTTGCATACACAATGCAGTACACACATGGGACTCAGTTGGCTGTGTCAAAGCACAAAAGGAGCTATTCTTTGCTAAAGCCAACATTATTCCTGTGCTCGCTCATCTTCTCATTTTTCGTGCACGACAGTCAGTACTGGTGATAATTCTTTGCACATTAGTTAGTTAGTTGAGAATAAACACACCCTGTGGTTGACTTTCGATTTCATCCCTAATGAACCGAAAGCTAACTCACATGAAAGCAAGTCTTCATTAAAGTATTAAAGAGGAATAGCATGATGGTTGGTGAGTAATTAGTATAGCTAACAGCATTGAACAAATTCCATAACGTTACCTCCAGGGTTCAATTCTACAGTAGGTTGATTGGACGTGATTTGAAATTTCCTCATTCCTACAACTGAAATTGTCGGGAATTAAGAGTGTTGATTGCCAATTTGGCAAGAAAATAAAGGTTCATAGAAAATAAAACTTATCATACATAAAAATTGAGTATTGTCGAGGACATGAAGTCAGGGAAAACGATTTGCCATTATTGAAACAAGTGGTCGGAAAACTTTTAGTGGTTTTCTTTTTATTTATGGCCAATTCATGAGCAAATGTTTTATGCACAATGTTCTATCCTTCAAACGAAATGCTTGTGTTGCATTTATAAAAGTTTAGACGGTTAGAATTAAAGGATTGACAATAGTCAGTGGCATAATTTGGAATGCAAAGCGTGCAATAGAAATATAAAGACAATGTTTTGTTTTGCGATAAGGGGAGCCCACGAATGGAGAAATCATAGATCTGCTTGTTCTTGGAAAATTAACCAGTATTATACATACAAACTGTAAATAGCTATCAAAACATGTATAGCAACCTGCGCTCTAAAAGAGCTATAAACATTTTTGCTAACAGGGAACTAGAATTAGTTAGTTATTACTAACTTTGGGTGCATTGCATAAAATTTGGTTTTTTGAGTGCTTTAAACAGTAAGTGTTCACTAATAATCTAATCTAAATGGTAGTTAGTTAGTGTTGACAAGATTTAGAGGTCATTAATAAAGACCAATAAAAATTGTCAAGATCATTGAAAGCGACTTGTTTAAGAATTTTATGTCAACCCAGACAGCAAGTTTAATATCTTGGTTTGCATAAACAGTAAAAGTACGTTATAGTATTTAGCTATACACATTTGACTTGTACTGCATTACATAGGAAATCATAATAGTATTTATGAAACCTCCATAATAATTCACTAATAATAGACAGTAATTCACTATTACTATATATTACATGGCAAGCGGAAAAGAATTCCTTTACTTTTGCCAGCGGAATAGTTTATTGATTGGAGGAATGCAATGCTATCAATCTTCACAGTACCATATTCACCTGTAGTCTATGCCATACCGATAGATTCATGAATTGCCATGAGCTACATTACAATTGGCAGATTCACTTGTTTTGTTTACTACCACTATAAATTTCGGAATCATTTCATTAAAAGTGTTCCCTGTGAATCCAATAATCAAGTCTACTATACTTTTAGCAGTGTACAACATTGGCAAAACAATATAGCACCCTAGTTAACAACGATTAACAAGCAAAAGTTGATTTTTCAAAGTCGTAAACACATTTTTGCAAATAAAAACAACCTTTATGCATGCGTAACACAGAACCAGTTGTCATATCCATTTTGTTTGATTTCCTTCATGCGATTGAAAGAATTATTCAGTGCTTTATGCATAATTTTTGTTCCATGTTAGAAATTGGCAATGGTAGCTAAATATGTAGATAGTTACCATATTCTTTCGGCATACTTTCTAACAATAGAGAGATAGAAATTAGATATGTTGACAAACGTAGTATTTCATGTTCGTTCAGACTTGACATGAGATGAGATGAACCATGTGATTTGATTACAAAAGTAAACAACGCGCAAATGAAAAGGAAGCGATAGCTTTCATATATTATTTTTAAAAGAGCGTCGTTGTGAATTGCATAAATCCAATCTTAAGTAGGCAATGTATTGCAATCCTATTGAGAGTATTAAAAAAGAAACCGCTTGTAAATCAACTAACCAAAACTTGTAGTCAATTATCCATACAAACGCATCATTCCTTTTCATATTTAAGCAAGTGCACAAAATATTTCTAACCACTTACATACTAACTACCTTGTTCCATTATTGCACTGTACAGTCAGCTAAACTCCCATCATATAGATAGTTATTAGTTGGTTCCTAACTAACTAACTACTCAACAATAGCCATCAAATTCAAGTACATAAATGTAATTAATTTTCTTTCACCCTTCGTTAGATTGTTGCCAAAATGACTCTTATAATCATCATCACGCAATATGTGATGCCATGAAACATGCTGTATGCCTGTGTGCTGCCACTAACATACGATACATAATGATTATCTTCTTGAACCCTGGGAACAATATTTTTTTATTCACAGTACTAACTAACTAACTAAACCAAGTTTAACCCATGTTCTTGCATGACAGTGGTTCCCTCATTATGTATGCAATAGCGATAATCACAACAATAGCATATGCAAAGGGGATGAGGAGAGAGAACAGGTATTCCATGCACGTTTGCTCTTAAGCCGCAGTAGTAAACCTGCTGTACCACTCCAAACTAACTACATATAAACTATCAAGCTTGACTCCAAAACTGCACATATAACTTGATACAGGTTGAAGTTTAAACGATCAACCATTTTGATCGGATACTTTTTTTGCCATCCGTCTTTGTATGCAATGGCTGAAAACTCCATCCACATTAATATGCACATACTACTGACTAACTAACTAACTATAGTTGCATTTTTCTCTCTGTTGGAACCAACTTACCAAGATTCCAAAACTATTTCTCTAGCAAACCTTTAATATCTGCAACTACACAGGGAAAAAAGGGGCGTACTACTCACATTTCAGCTATAGTTTGTAAACCCAGTGCCGAGATTAATAGTTCCTACTCTCGCCTTTTTTTCGCCTTTACGTATGCATTAGACAGCCACATTGGATTATAGTAATAAACACTGTGGTCTCCACACGCCAGTTTCCAGCAACACTGTGTCCTTTCTGTGGTGGCCTAGTGCACAGGTGGTGTGGGTTAGTTATAACTCTTTTATTTGCATCATCATCATCATAATTTCAATTGTTCCTCGGTCGATACGCAGTGAAAACATAAAAATCCATCACTGCATGCTATACGATCAACCAGTTATTCAAATAGTATCTACTAACTGACTTGTGCTCATTCACTCACTCGCTGTGTGTGAATGGCAGTGAAACTTATTCTCTCAACCTGTCGTTCATTAGCTGTTAGTTAGTGATAATATTAGTAAGTTGGTAGTGAGTGAGTGAGAGTGAATGCATTCTGAACATCCCAATTTAGCGACTGCATTGAAAAACCACAGTCACTTTACCATTAGCCGAAGTTAGTTAGCAAACTAGTAACTAACTTGTGTAGAGAGAGAGACTAACTAAGTTAGAATAATATTTTCATCATGGCTCAATCCAGAGAACAGCTCACAATGGATATGAGCAAATCGGATAATTCCATCTTTAAAAGGCCCTCAGGGTGCTACCTGTCCAGACCAAAGATTCTAGTCCTTACAGTATTGGCCCTAGCGGGTGCAATAGCTGTAGCACTTATTACCTATCACGTTGTCAAATGTGACGAACTGGGAGCCGAAGATGGATCCTCTTCGGGATCCACGGGGGGAACCAGAGTTAAGGATGTTCGACTGCCGTTGTCGCTCACACCAATTTACTACAAGTTGGATCTGATACCATGGGTTGAAGCTGAGAAAAATTTTACCTTGCAAGGGAGAGCTTGGATTGATGTGAAATGTGAAAATGAGACGTCCAGGATCACACTACATTTGAAAAATATCACTGTGGATGAGAGTAGTGTCACTGTTATGGCCATTAAGCAAGCCCAAGTGAATCCGTTGCAGAGTGATAGTGACAGTTTACTGGATGCGAGGCCACTCCGTGTAGTTTCCCATGACTATGATCTGGCGCGTAACTTTTACAATATTACGGTTGATGAGTCTCTGAAAGTGGGAAAGTTATATCGAATTTATATTAACTACACGGGTTTGTTGGATGATGATTTGGCTGGATTCTATAGAAGTTCGTACCAAGATGTGGAGACTAACGAGACGAGGTATGTGTGCATTTAAAGTTGACTAAAGTTGAGAGAACGAAACATAAAAACCAGCTATTTTACACTGAACAAAGTTTATGTTTGTTTCAAGCTAGATAGCGTCTAAACAAAGAAAATGTCACTGCGCATGTGCATAAGTATTGTCTAAATTGTACGCAAAGAAAGAAAAAAAACTGCGCATGAGTGACACGCCCAAGTTTTGGTTGAACATTGTTTGCATTTTTAGTTAAACAGTCTGAATAAACTTTCGAAATCTGAAGTACATTCTAGCTGAATTGTCTAAAATAATCGAAGAATTTTTTTGGCAATTCATTAATTTCTTGTAACCCCTTATTTTAGATGGCTAGGGATTACACAATTCCAGGCAACAGATGCCCGCAGAGCATTCCCATGTTTTGATGAGCCCGCTTTGAAAGCGAAATTTGAAGTGAGCATTGCTCACAGAAACAATCTTACTGCATTGTCCAACATGAATATGTTATCCTCTGCGCCAGTGTAAGTTAAATTAATAAGTGATTGTATTTCGCTTTGGGGAGTCATGAATTAGAAGTGAATGACAATGATTTTACAGTGAAGGAATGGAAGGTTGGACTTGGGATCATTTCAATATCTCCATCCCAATGTCAACTTACTTGGTTGCATTCATGGTATCAGATTTCCAGAGTGAAACATCAGATCCCAGTTTGAGTGCACCAACATTTAAAGTATGGGCACGAAAGGATGCCATCAAACAAGCATCATATGCTAAAGACATTGGACCAAAGATTCTCACATATTTTGAAGAGTATTATGATATCGACTTTCCGTTACCAAAAGTAGATATGGTTGCTCTTCCGGATTTTAATGCAGGTTTGCAAAAATTAATCATTGTTTCATATACTATTGCGACCCATTTATTCTTTCTTTTTCAACATTCAAGAAAATTTTAAATTACAGGGGCCATGGAAAATTTTGGGCTTATTACTTACAGGTAAGTTGTAAAACTAAATATTCGTAAGCAATTACCAACTCAAATCACAATTAAACAACTATGCATCATTGCACATTAGGGAAACTGCAATGCTGTACGATGTCAAAGTATCTTCAGATGTAAACAAATTGCGTGTAGCAACAGTCATATCCCATGAATTAGCTCATCAGGTAAAAAAATTCTCAAGATACCCCATTGCTGTTTTCTTTTACTTTTGACTTTTCCCTAGACTTCTACATTTACGAAAACAATAATTTATTTCAGTGGTTTGGAAATTTGGTCACCCCAGCTTGGTGGAATGACTTATGGTTAAATGAAGGATTTGCTTCCTATGTGGAATACATTGGAGTTGATCATGTATGCCAGCCGTTTGAACTTGAGCCTTTCTTAATTATATATCAGCTCTGTACTTATACAATAACCATCACCGTGATTTATTAATAACAGGTCCATCCTGAGTGGAAAACAATGGAGCAGTTTGTGGTAGATGAGGTTCAACGGGTATTTGCTTTGGACGCTTTGGAGTCTTCTCATCCCATCTCTGTCCCTGTATCTCATCCTGATGAGATTAACGAAATCTTTGATCGCATCTCTTATAGTAAAGGTAATCACGCATATAACGTACAGTAGCATGCTAAATAGTGAAAATGCACCAAGAACTTGTTGAAGATAGGAGATTCTGTAGATTCTCTTTCCTTGCTTTGTTCATAGCACTAGTAATTAATATTCTATTAATTTTATATAGGAGCAAGCATTATTCGCATGATGAATCATTTTCTCACTGAAAGAACTTTCAAGACAGGACTGTCCAATTATTTGAAAAAATGGTATTCTTCGCTTTTCCTTAATGTTTTTAACACCACTGGGATTTGGAGGCTCATCTTTTATTTTTTAATGTAGGTCCCAAAAGAGCGCAGTTCAAGAAGACTTATGGTCTGCACTCACAGACCAAGCATACATTGATAATACCATGGTTCGATCAATGACTGTCAAGGAAGTTATGGATACATGGACTTTGAAAAAAGGATTTCCTGTCATCAACGTAGATCGGAATTACGAAGAAAATAAAGCCACATTTTCACAAGTAATATTCGACCCAAAATTATTGTGCCAGTCAGTATTTCAATTGCCGACAAAACATAATTTTTAAACATTTTCTAGAAAAAATTTAAACTGACCAAAAACGCTACACTCGATAAGGAATATGATTCCTACAAGTGGTGGGTCCCAATATCCTACGCAAGCTCCAGTCACAACTCAGATTTTAATGACACTAGCGCAACGTTTTGGCTAGAAGATAATGCCAAAACTTTGGAGACTCAAATCAATGCTACTAAAGATGAATGGATTGTTGTCAACGTTCAGCAAACTGGTACTTATTGAATTAAATTTTCTCACGCATCATCTTGTTGGTGTATATGATCTACACTTATGGATTCATTTCACTGACGTATGTATGCCTTGTTGAAACATAGGCTATTACCGAGTGAACTATGACATGCAAAATTGGCAACTTATTATCGATCAATTGAATAAGAATGGGTCTGCTATCAGCACTGTGAACAGAGCACAACTATTAGATGACGTCCTTAATTTGGCCAGAGCATCCTTAATTCCCTACGACATGGCATTCAATGTGACACAGTTCCTTAAAGATGATGATGAGTATCTCCCATGGGAGTCTTTTCTAAATGCGTTCTCATACATCTCTGTGATGTTGAAGAAGACTTCATCTTATGGAAACTTCAAGGTTAGCTACTGAATGATTAGTGATGATTAAAGGGACTGTTAAGATGTATTTTCGATACGAGTAATGAGATTTTAGAAAACAGTTTGGCTAATTGAATTCTTGATAGATGTACATGAAAGACTTGCTGGAGAATCAGTATGAAAGGGTGAAGTTTGAAGAAAAAGATGGAGAAAGTATTCCGGAACGATTTCATAGAATCAATGTGTTGAGATGGGCTTGTGCAGTGGGTCATTCTGGATGTATTAATAAAGCCAAGGAGCTGTTTAGCCAGTGGATGAGTTCAGCGGATCCCAATAATGATAACCCGTAATATTAAAGGCTTTGTTTTGGGTTACGGTTGTTAGAGTGAATAATGTTGTGGTAAATATGGATTATCCCTTTTGTCTCAGAATACCCACCAATTTGAGACGGATAACGTATTGTAATGCAATCAAGCATGGAGGTGAAAAGGAATGGGATTTTGCATGGCAAAGATATCTTGAGGCAAATGTGGCATCCGAAAAAGTTACAATTTTGTCCACATTGACTTGTTCGATGGAAACTTGGATTTTGAATAGGTAATTATTGCTTTCATATAAGTTGTAAGTTCAAAGTAAGAATACCCCATTTAAGAAATTTAAAATTTAAAATTTCGCAGGTATTTGAATTGGTCAGTAACACTTGGAGCAGGAATTAGGAAACAAGATGGCCCAATTGTTCTACGGGGCATTGCTGGAAATGATGTTGGCAACTATTTAGCCTTTAATTTTATTCGTGATAAATGGAGTCATATTCGTCAGTAGTAAGTTTAACCGCCTGTTGAAACTGCGCTACGTCAAACCATTGACTGAAATATTAACTAAAGGATTCATTTAATTACAGTTTTGGAGCCGGTTTCTTTTCAATTGGAGGGATTATTGATTCCGTAGCTAGAAGATTGAATACTCCATTCGAGCTTAAGGAGGTAAAAATACTTTTTCATGACATGCTATGTTATTTTTTAATTCTTTTTTGATGTGACCAGTGATGTTTACACATTCTTTGTAGCTCCAACGGTTCAAAACAATGTACCATGCAGAGCTTGGATCAGCCCAAAGAGCCGTAGATCAGGCAATTGAAGCTGTGTCAGCCAATGTGAAATGGATGGATGAAAATTCCCCAATTATATCTACATGGCTAGAGAAAACGACACGTGGAATGGATGATACAATAGATAGCACCGGCTCTTTATAAGTAAACTATATATAGCTGTACATAAAATATGACCACAAGACAGGTAACTTTGATCTGTAAAACTGAGAAATCTTAATCTCGTACCTTTTACGTTTCTTATTTAATGACAAAAGCTTTGCCTCTTCTGATTTTCTCTAGTTAGTTGTACTTTATATGGAAATGCATGTAATACATTATTTTTATGTTGATCTTGTACCCGTGCATTCTTAAACACTGCTACTCGTTACGGTGTCATGTGTGCCAAAGATGCAATAATTTAGGTCCGTGTATAGAGTGTCGAGTGTCGCCACTAGAATTACAGAGCTGTATCATAATTATACTATGTATACTAAAAATCTGAATGGAATAATTTGTTTGCTGCTGCTGCTGTTTATGACAATTAGCTGTACAATACTAACTAACTAAGAAGTCACTCCTGTATTACTCCTCATGTGTCTCTCCTAACAAACTAAAACTAATCAAAAAATAAATTCCACAATTTCGATAAAATATTGTTCACTGTGGAACTTCAAACGATCCATATATTTAATAATTTTTAGTCATGATGATACAGATCTTTGGTAGTAACTGTACAATTCAATCAAACCATGAATAATAAACTAAGCTGTTATTTACGTATTATTATACCCATATGTTTTCATATGAACATTTTAATGATGGAAGAGTCGCAAATTCGTATGCGCCATAACAATTTTGTGGTCATTGCAGGCATCAATCACCACCTGATCATTATTAGAACCAGCAGGGCTTGCTATGAACTCAACTCCACTCTGCAGACAATAAAAATGGTGCTGTCAAAACCCAAAAGCGAATCAAATGAAAATAAATTTTGCTTAATTTCTGTACTTACTTGATGAGCCCTGTCAATATTATCCCTGAAGGGGAAAAATGCATCGGAACTCAGAGCAACGTTATTTAGTTGAGCAATCCAATCTTGTCTTTCCTTTTCAGTCAACAAAGCGGGTGGATTCTCATAGTTTGCTTGCCAAGCAGAAAGTTCCATATCTTTTCCAACAGTGCCTCCCACATAATTATCAATGCAATTAGAGATTTCAGCCCGTTTCACTCCCTTTTTGAAGTTCATTCCAAGAACTTTAGGGTGATGTCGCAACCACCATAAGTTTGCCTTGTCTCCTGCCAACCGAGTGCAATGAATTCGAGATTGTTGACCAGCACCGATTCCGATCACTTGCCCATTTTTAGCATAACAAACGGAATTAGACTGTGTGTATTTGAGAGCAATGCTCGCTACAATGAGATCTCGAATTGCGCCTTCTGGGAACTGTACATTGTGGATTCATTCATTATTCATTGATTTGCCAGTTTATTTGCATACATTGAAAGAGTCAGGTGTAGCATTTATGCAGTTTTCTAACCTCTGATCGATTGGTGACAACTTTGGTGAACAAATTTTTATCAATGACGGCGTCATTTCGCTTCTGTTCCATTGATAGGCCATACAAAGTTCTCAGTTCAATATCTTTTGGCATGTAGTTAGCATCCATCTAAATAAACACAAGAAACGAATTCTAGAGTACTGCCTTTGTAACTATACTATTCACTGCAACTGGTAAGCTGCATAGTCTGTATTCACCTGTAAAACGCAATAGCCACCATTTTTCTTCTTTTTGAGCACTTCCAAAGCCTCTGGGCTGTAACCAGGAGCAATGATACCATCAGAAACTTCTCTAGAGATGATTTTCGCTGTTAGGAGATCACATGTGTCACTGAGAGCCACAAAATCTCCAAATGATGACATCCGATCGGCTCCACGTGCTCTTGCATATGCATTAGCTAATGGTGTCAAATCTCCTAGATCTTCAACCATGCAGACTTTTTTCTGTGTGTTACGCAATAAATATATTATATATGAGGTTTTAAAATACAGTTCCTACTTACGGTACTGCATAAAAACATGTATCATACCTCTTCCGCAGATAATGGCACACCCACAGCTGCCCCTGCTGGACTCACATGTTTGAATGAAGTAGCAGCTGGAAGTCCCAATCCTTCTTTTAATTCTTTCACCAGTTGCCAGCCATTCAGAGCGTCACACAAATTGATGAATCCAGGTGAACCGTTCAAAACTGAAAAGCAAGAATGGGGCATAATGAGAAGCATTTCTCTAACCAATCTGTTCCATTCCAATTAATGCTTATGTACCTTTAAGCGGAAGTTCTGCCATTGTTGTGAACAACTGAGCAGGTTTTTGATGAGGATTCATTCCATATCTCAAACTCAACTGTGAAATTCCGCTTGAATACTGTTTCCTGAAATAGTCTGAGATAGCGTTGTCATATTCTGCAGTGTGTGTAAATGCTTTCAGAGCGAGAGTTTGCCTACAATACGGAACATAAAAAATCAGAGATTTGTATTCCAATGTTCCTATTTACATTCATTAATTTTTACCTAGTTGTCTCAGATGTCTCTTTGACCGAACTAGACTCCATTTCGGATGCAACTTTATCATAATCACTGGGATCACAAACAATGGTGACTCGTGCATGATTTTTCGCAGCAGCACGAAGCAAGGTGACACCACCTAAAAGTAGTGCGTACATAGTCAAATATACACATGTGTGTGTATGACACTGCTAGCTGTAGCTGATGTAATGTACTGCATGCATACAGGCTTATAAAGTTTACATACCAACTGGAAACAGAATACTAAACGATAATTAAATAGCATACCAATATCAATATTTTCCACAGCTTCGGGAATGGTGACTCCCTCTTTGTTCACAGTTTTGACAAAGGGATACAAATTACAAACCACAACTTGAATCATTTTGTAGCCTTGTTTGTCCATATCAGCCTTGTCAGACTCAATCTGACGAGCCAAGATCCCTGTATTATGAAAAATTTCCATTTCAGTATAAATTCTCTTTCAGGAAAATATCATTTTACAAATTTTCTAAACATACCTGCATGGATTGCTGGATGAAGAGTTTTTACTCGACCACCCAGCATCTCAGGAGCTCCAGTAATATCGGAAACATCTTTTACAGGAAGTCCCACATCCCGGATAGCTTTAGCTGTACCTCCCGATGCAACTAATTCTAGGCCCAAGGAATTCAGTTTTTTTGCAAAATCCAGGAGCCCAGATTTGTCTGAGACGCTCAAAAGTGCTGCAAATGACACAAATTAAAATTAAATGATAGTGTACAAACCATGCATAAAATCAATACAATTACCTCAAGTGCATGTACTGATTAAATTACTTACCGTATTTTCCACTCATTTTTGTTTGTTTAGTGACAATAAGTTTTTTTATGGAAAATAAAGTCTACCGGAAAATAGTGGCAACCTAAACTTCACAGAACTGACAACAAATGAAGCCTAATACCGAGTGGAAACGCAAAAGCGAAGGAGTGTCAGTGTCACTAGCTTTGGATTTGACCTTGTGACAAAACTGGTCCTATCATTTTTTTAGTTAGTTTGATAAGCATAAGCAAGTATCAGAATGTTACATCTGTGGGATGGTCTCAAGTTTGAGCCATTAAGACAAGCATATCCACTTCAAAACTATGGCTGACCACATTTTTACTAGCGTAGTTTCTCACGTGCATAGAATGATAACTCGCATTTTTATTACATCACTGTCTCTGCTGGAGAAATTTAGGTACTGGAATGCAATGTGAAGCACACAAGTTTAGCTGTATGTATGTTGTTTAATGTAGCTGTATGTTTACAAAATTAATAAACAAATGTACAGCTCGACGTGTCGCTTTGTGAATCTTTCAGCAACGTTTTCAACATCTTATCTATTGAGAATTTTGAAATGTTAACGAAAATTAATGTGCACGAAATAAAAAAGTTCTTCTATGCAAAATGTATTAATGATTTTTGATAGTCTGTGGATGAAATGTTTGGGATACTGAAGGAAGATTATGTAAATGTGCTGTAGAATTCATTATTCCGTAATATTAATAAGGTATAGCCTATACAATCTGCAGCTATTCTGCAAATCAACATTCTAGATCCATATTTTCTATTCAAGTTGCTAGTTTTCATATGGTTATTGAAATGGATGTTCATATCGTGTCGCATCTATCGTGATAATTATGTAATATGAATATTATTGCATTTCATATCTCTCAGCTCTCACATGACCAGGGCGTTAACAGTTACAGCTCTCCATAAGGATGAAGCGCAACTGTCCATGACTAGATACACATGCATGCAATGTTACATGTTGTCCAAAAAGCAAAAAAAAATGAATGCTGGAGAAAAGTCAATAAATCTGGAATTACAGTGATTTATTTTCCATTGATTAGCACGAAAACGGGATTGACAATATATTGGTAGATAAAAGTGAATTCCATTGATACCTAAATAAGGAATATAAAGTATTCATATGCGCTCAGATATTTAGTTGCACGAGGTGAAAAAAGATCCTATCCGATAAAGAATTGAATTTATTGACGTGATCAGTATATAAATGTAATGCGAAGTTTGTGATGGACACGGGAAATAATAATATTTATGACCAGAGCGGAAACTTGGTAATTTTTACTTGACTTCTGGATTCGATACTAAAGCCATGATTTCTGGTTTCAAGTACGAGAGTTCCCCTGACGAAAATCCTTCCACAGGAGCCTCTACTTTGAAATTCACAATTGATGCTGGAGGAAGATGCAATTCTGCAAGTGTTGCGTCTCCATCTGGAATTACTTCTCCTTTAGTGCCAGATTTTCTTAAAGAGAAATCTATGGATTCTATTATGAGATTTTCGCGAACAAAGGCATACAAATCACTTCCAGCTTCTGTAGCCCTGAATGTTCCCTTTTAGAGAAAATTTTTTTAACATCAATTCATCATTAGCAATAAGCACATTGACAAAAGTTAATTTATTATGCAAATACCTGAAGGGTTAGTCCATCCGGGAATCTAATTCTCATAACGCAATACCTATACAACCTTTGTTCTCGGAGTTCATCCTTTTCTCGCTGGGCTTTGGTTCGTAACGTTAACTCTTTTTCAACCATTTCTTTTTTGAGCGCCTGCTCTCTAAGGATTTCTTCTTTACTAAGGCAGTAAAACTCTGGAGGCAATTCTTTCCTAGCTTTTACCTAAAATAATAAAACATAAAATCCAGCTTTTAGCTGTCTTTGCAGAAAAAAATAGCAATAGTAACTTCTGAAGATACTAACCTGCACAGGCATCAAAACTTGCACATTTCTGTCAAGTTCGGGCAAAATAGGGGTAGTACTTTTTAACATGTCTCGCATGTCCTATTTGAAAAAAAATAAACATGGAGGGATAAAAAAATGGATTCAGACATTAGACGAGAGTAAGTGTTAAATCAAAATAATTACCTTCAAGTATTCTTCAAAGGGTTCATTATCAGGAGGATTGAAAACCCAAAAATCTTCAGGTGCACTATTGTCATCAGCCTTCATTTGGGTTTTAATAAAATGACAGGCGGTAAGGAATTCTGAGGTCCCTTTTATGGGCATAACTCGATCCTGGAATACTTTATTTCCACAACGAATTTTTCTAAACTTTGGTTCATCGGGATTTCCAAGTAGGTTATCTAAATACTTGCACAATGTATCTACTGCAGCTTGAATCTAAAAAAATCAACACCACAATATTAGAACACGAAAATCATCCATTTACTTGCATTTGCAGTAAGTAAAAAAATTGTATTTGACTAATTTCTTACTTGTTCGCGATTAGGATTGCAGGAATAAATAAGCAAACAGGAGGTAAGGCCAATGTCTTCTTCAGGTTGAGAGTGTAAAAATTGTTCTATGTTACGAAGAATTTCTTTCCTGGGAAGCACATCAAAGCCTATAAAGATAGGAAAAAAGATAGGGCGACAAATGCCTAAAACTGAATCTGAAACAATTGAAACGACTTAGAGTACAAAACAACCAACCTATCAAAGGGCAGGTGAAATATACTCCGTCCACTGCGTATTTTTCAGGATCAACAGAGCTACCAGCCTCCGCAGCATTCATTGTATATTCAGGTTCTGAGATGACACGTTTTGGTGCATTTCCCCTCGATTCAGCTTCTTGATTCATTTCTTTTTGCCTCTTCTCTTCCTCTAATTCCTTCCTGGCTTGTTCTAGGAATAGTACAAAATAATGATAGAATATTTCAATTAGGTGTATTTTATTGGCAACAAGAAAACAAAGAAAGAATTAAAAGTTAAGATAATGAGATAAACCTAGCTCGGAAAAGGATAGGAGAAAACTTTCAGTAAAGACTCAGAAGGAAAACCCTAACCAACTGGGAATGTAACCCCAGCACGCATTCGCGCTATTTAAATATATATCAATATTATATATATATATATTATATATAAATATTTCAATTATGAAATGAAACAGGTAAACTTTTACAAAATAATCAAGTACCTCTAATGAAAGCAGCTTGCCTAGATGCAAGCAATTCTTTGGATCCTGGCTCAGGTTTTTTATTCTTCTCGAGACGCATCAATGCTGCTTGTGCCGCTAACTTTTTTTCTTGAGGTGGCGATTTTCTCGCGCTGGGTCCACCACGACCTTGACCACTGGAGTTTCCCCCTCCACTTAACCTTCTTTCTTTCTTAGGACTAGTTGAGGATGGCTGACTGGTTGCATCTGTTAGTCTATGTCCTGGACCAGCAAGCTTGAACTGCAAGAAAAATGTTTTTCCATACAATTATCATTTATACATTCATCAAATAAAATGAAACTACTATGCAAACAGTGCATTTACTTTGGTATCCGCCTTCTTCTTATTCAAAAATTTCTTAAACGCGTCCATCTTTTGGGTTGTACAACTTTTTACAGAGCAAATGTATTTAAATTCTAGGTGAATGTTCTTTGGGAAGCTTTAATTCAGAAATCGAGTTCTTGAGTTCTTCAATTAAAAGTGATGACGAGGAAGGCTGCATGAACTTTTCAGATATTTTCTTTCCATATGTATTCCACGATACACCAATTAATATGAAGTTTATGGATATGATAAAAAGCAAGATTTTGCAGACTTTCCACTGAAACTCATCCAGGAGCTCAAGATCCAGAATAAAATGTTTCACGTCTTCTAAATACGGAGCAATAGGTTCCAAATACGTCTGTAGGTACTCGGAAAGTTGATAAACAGTTGAATTAAATGCTAACGTTATGGAGTGTATCATTCTATGGGGCGCTCAAGACTTCAAATTCAGGAGCACCTAAAGAAAAAGTAGAAAAATACACTGTTAGTGAGGGTTTGCTTTAAATCGTGTAGTCCACCAACCAAGTATTGTGACAGTGACTTATCGTACTTGCATTAGCAGGCTATACATTTTTAATAACACTGATGATTTTGCAGGGTTTATTTTATTAGCGAAAGATTTAAATCATTCAATAGTCAAAAACTGAACTGCTGTCTGTTATTATTGAAAACACCCCTGGTTTTGTGAAAGGTTTCGTGAAAAACTTTGTTGATTTCAGTCAATCACGAATTCGGACAAACATTTCCTTTGAATTTCAACTGGATGGAAGGGTTCTATGGTTGTCATACGGACCGAATTCGAGGGTGCTATTAATAATTTTTTTTTACATCTTATAGTCCATTTCCGAAAAAAAAGAAATGTTTTTTTCGGTAGGTTATTTGGCATTTTTTGTTATTGTTGCCACAACATTTTACAGATAACTTGTATAAATCCACCATTTATCGGGGATAGCCGAATAACATGGGGCAACTTCTTTTTACTATTAAATGAACAGTAATCTTAACCAAAATGGCAAGCTCGCTATCACAAATCACAACGTATGCGAAGAGCGTTTTAAATAAAAACAGGCAGGGCCATCACAGCTGCAACCTTGGTACTGCAGCAAATCGTTGAAGTTCCTTTCCCTATGAAGATATGTATTCAGGTCAGATTTGAAAAGTAACTTCAGCTTTCTTTCGAAGTCACAATTTATTGCAGTCCTATAACCACATTAATTCTACTAATTAAATTCACTGAATAAAAATCGATTTTGAGTTTGTGAACACTGTCACTGCGTACAAATATTGAATTCCCGCGATGAAGTTCTCATTGCCTTGTACTTCCAACATTCCGGCCATGCTTCTATTAATGATGGCGCAATATCGGCGCAATCAAAGCTAATTACGATATAAAATCCATTATAGTCAGCTGTCATAATAACCAAGAGTTTGTAACATGAAAGTCAATTAATTCTACACTAAGGTACATAATTTATAAGATTGAGAATTCTATCATGTGGGCAAATCGAAGTGTAGGATAGTCAGATCATTTTACTTTTTATTATCATCCATCTATTTCAAAAGTGATATTTACAAGCAAAGAAGGTATACGCATAAAAAATTCTATGTAATATTCATATTATTAAAGTCTACCAAAGATACAAGAAGTAAGACAAAATCACTACGCCAAGTGGCTGACTATAACTCTTCACACTTCCTAATCTTATTTGCTGTAT
>Ga0210040_10002027_pt1 | contig 29310 bp, 32 predicted proteins | sample CryGeyCG12114_NA_FD_185462 | JGI IMG/M metagenome (GOLD analysis project Ga0210040, IMG submission 185462) | Groundwater microbial communities from aquifer - Crystal Geyser CG19_WC_8/21/14_NA (SPAdes) (version 2) | ecosystem: Environmental > Aquatic > Deep subsurface > Groundwater | place: USA...
GACAGGAGGTGAGACCATGCAGTAATTAATTATGAGCTTCAGAGTATCTCCATGGGAGGTCGGCACTTCTCACCTGTTAATTAAATTGATTAATCAGTGAGAAAAAACTGATTGACTGAGACCACATATGGATGACTTATAAGAACTTATCTTTTGCTTGCATGCATGATTGTATCGTATTTGGCGATGAAAAGACGCAGAATTTGGCAATGCTGATTTGTGTAATGTCTAAAACAGGAGTTCGAAAACTGTTGTCGACAAAGTAGCAAACCAGATTGCACAACTTTGTGCAATAGCTATCTGCGGGAATCGTACCCAAGCAGTGAGCGGGAACAAGTGAAACGGCGACTGGACATGGAATGTAAACAAGATGCCACTGTGCTGTCTTGTGTTGCCAATTTAACGCACTCTACGCCAGTTCATAATGCGGAAAAAAGTGAGTATTATCCTATTTTCCGAAATAGCAAACCTTAAATGCTGTAGCTTTTAAGTAAGATTTTACTAATGGTCATACAGGCCGCGATAATTTACCAAACCGTTTTTAGGGAATAAAAAAACCTAAAAAACAATCGCCACTGTCCTTTGAAATGGACACTAATGCTCAATATTAATTCGGTATTTTTTTAGATATACCATGTTGCTCAAGAGGAAGAAATCAGGAATGCCAACAAGCTTGCGTGAGAGCTCTCAAGTCTGGTTCTTCCGACCAAGCCATCATGGAAACACTGATGAGTAGCGGTTGTGGCTCCCCAATGCCAGATGTAAGACTTTGTTTAAAGTATCAAAGTTAACTAACTATATGCATTTTATGAGAACAATGAACCATGATGGCTTTTCATGTGTATATAAGTTTGTATCCATGTCTGCTAAATCTCATTTTGACAATAAAAGGATGAAATCATTTAGCAGTTTTTTTTCATTTCCAGGACAAGTTGTGGCAATGCTTTTTACAAAATGCGGAACCTAAAGGTACTGAACTTCCGTCCAAAATCGATAGATTGGGGATGGATGCAACCAAACTGCACTGCTGCAATAGGTAAGTTGTATTATTGGTCACAGTAGCTAGATAGTTAGTTTTAGAATAGTTAGAAGCAGCAAGTATAAGGTTTCCCTCCGTATGGCTTCAGAAAGAAAAAATGTAAGAAATCACGTTCATGGAAGTTGTCACACCAAATCCACCACTCCTAATAACTTGTGCAGATCAATATGAAACTATCTATACCTATTATCTATATATATGGTCTTTTTGTTAGAGTTTTGACCTAAATGTCTTACTGTGAGAAGCATTTCCCCATTTCTTTTCCGACTGTCACCACTTTAACCACTGTATTTCATTAATACAAACACAAGTGTTACTCCATAACTCCAAAACAAAAAGACATATGTGAGAGAGAATTACGGGCAGTGTCAAATTCCATGTCCGTCTGGAAACACTACTACTATACCGAGGGACTGCATAATAGTTTTGATGATGAGCAGAGTGTTGACAGAAGATTTATGTTTTCAGAGCAAATAGTGTCACTTGTCGACGATTATGCCACAACACGTACAGTCGAGAATGGACTGGCTCTTGGTCAGATTTGGATCGCATCTGCCTTTCTTCGCCAACTGAAGCCAAACTTAAATCATGTGTGGATGAAGGTACGTGTTGCAACCTATAGTCAATTGTGTTGTAGTTAGTTTGATCGTATGAATAAATGAAAGAGAAAAAACTTAATGCTATATCGATGGAAAACTCACCAAATGCTATATTTTCAATTGCAGTGGAAGAGCCATGTGAGCTTGGATGCCAGGGTCTGAACTTTTGTTCCGCTTTTAACAATCGACCGAACGAGCTATTTCGTCGATGCAATGGAGCGGCAGATATGGCCGCTCAAGAACAATATGAACAATGGAGATCCCTCCAATACATTCCTGTGTCTGAAACGATGAAACTCCCGCTCAAGAATTTAGATACTTGTGCTCCTGACAAATGGAAATCCGTGGCTTGTGTTGTTCATCTCAAACCTTGCCATCCCAAAACTCACGTGTCTCAAATTTGTCGCTCAGACTGTGTATCCTTACTACATGAGTGCGTGGATTTTGATCAGCTTTCACCGTCTGAGTCTGGAACTCATGATGTCACTTCGATTTGCGAACTTTTGTCACCACCGCCTGGAGAACCTTGCATTTCTATTGGGGGTTACAGTCAACCACAAATTCATAGCAACGCTGTTGATCGCCGTAGAATGGACACTAGTGTTGGATTTCCATTAAATGCAGAGGTATATTGTGATTTTTTGAATCAACTCACTTCAGATCGATACTAACTGCCGTTAATTGCGGACAGACTAAATGCAGCCGTTACTAAAAATATGCTCGGCATTGATGCCTATCAAAGTTTAGCTTTTGGATGGTCGTGTTTTCGAGTTTTTAATTTCTCGCTTATTGGAGTCCCTACGAAATCTTTGTTCAAACCAAAATTTTTTACCTGTTTCTCACAGATTACCAGACCTTGTCAATCCTCCCCATGCAATGCAACGGAACATTGCACTATCAACAGACACTGTCAAAATGGAGGTTGCCCATCCTACACTTGTGAGCCAAGCTGTAGTCTTGGAGAAGTCTCTAAGTTGAGTGTCCCTTTGGGTACCTGGGTTCGAGTGCCAGTTCAGCATGGGATGGGTTCCCAGAGAATCTGCAAATGTGGAAATGATGGTCGAATGGATAAATGTAAACTGATGAAAACGGAGTCACTCACACCATGTTGGTTGGGTCGAACACATATTGAACATGGAAAGAGTTTTTGGATAGAATGCAATCATTGCTCTTGTCGATCTGGAGAACTCATTTGTAGTAAAAATAAATGCACAGACGAAAAGGAATCTAGCTCTTTCTTTGAACGCAATTCTGGGACAAACAATGGAGCAGTTTTGCCATGTGATTGTCCAGACTTTAGGCACCCTGTTTGCGGCTCTAATGGAAAGACATATATGTCTGCTTGTTTAGCAAAGTAAGCACAGCGCACAGGATTTTTAAAAGAGTATGTTTTTCTGCGATTGATTGAAATGCATTTATAATGATTTATTGATGATGTTCTTAGGTGTAGCGGATTGTCAGATTCAGAACTCAAACCTGGTTCATGTGATGAGCACGATCCATGTGATGGTGTCAGTTGTGGAACTGGACGTCAATGTGTCCGAATAAAAAAGATTTGCTTACTCCCCAATGCAAATAAATGTTTACAGTTTCAGTGTGGTGAGTGTCCAAATTGATATTACATACAAATGCTATCTTATTTATTATGGGAACAGGAATATCAGGTTTTTTTAATGAAAATTTTCAATTGCAGTTCCTTTAAAATGTGAAGATCCATGGAAAAGGGGTCTACAAAGAGTGTGTGACACTACAGGAAGGGAACACAGCAGTGTTTGCCGACTAGCCTCCACTGGAGCCATGCTGGCTTATAAGGGGTCCTGTTTGCGAGCAATTCATTGCTCCCCTGAAGGTCCAGTTTGTGGAATCGATGGGGAAATGTATCCCTCTGAATGTGCTGCTGAAGCCCAAGGCATTCCCAGGGATTATTCAGGCCCTTGTAGATTCATCAGCAGTCTTGATGGAATGCATATGAAAGTCTTGTATAGTCCGGCTGAGGTATTCATGTCTACATTTTATTGATAGAATCAGCTATGGTGATGGTTGGAATTATAATTTTTCTGAATTGTGATTATCATAGGTTTCAAAAATTTTGGAAGCCACAGGAGGACAGTCATTAAGTGTAGAGGATATATCTTCAAGACTCAACTATTTAGTGCAAACAGCACAATGCCGAGTGGGTGTATATTTGGGAATAGGTGCTGAACTCGTGGTAGTAGTTCGACCAGTGTCCAGGAAATGGACACATTTGCAATTGCAAGTATGCGCCAGTGAGACTATTCGCTTGGCTGCTTTAATAAATCAGCATAATCCAGTATTCCAGGTATGTTTTTGAGCAATTTAGAACTGAAAGCAGACTTAAGTATGTTTTTTCTTAGGTTTTCACATGTTAAATTGTTGTTAATTTTACAGGTGGATGCTTCCTTGAGTGTACTCACTTCCGCGACAGTGAACCATGCCGCAAACAGTGGTGGAAATGCTTTGAGCTCTAAAATCTCCACTTTATCCACATTAGTGTCAATTTTAGTTGTGACTTTTACTGTGGCTATTGTTAGATAAGTGAAGCGTATTTAAAGATTAATTACTGGAGCAATGTAGATTTAAAATGTACAGTAACTCTTTGCATGAGGCATTGTTGTTTGTATATGCCATAGTGTGCATTATTTCCAATGTACTAGTCTCGATTTTAGTGGGTTCAAAATGACCTTATTGATCCTTTTTTCCACCTCAGTGTATGTTTTAACAGAGGAGCAACACAAAAACTTCAGGTTTGACTTCTTTGAGCTTGTTACCCATATTTTTTTTGTTTTCAAATGTTGTTGAATTAGAGCTTTACAAGTTATGAAAAGTTTTTATGCATTAACCTTTATTTATTAAGCTGTGATATGAATAAGTTGGAAAGGAGCTCATGTAAAACTTGTAAAAGTGTCCTTTTAAGCTCGCCAGTCGTCGGGTTCCAGTAGTTTTTTGTACATTTTGTTCATCGAATAAATAACAGTTGATGCATGTTTAAAGTGTCAAATCCAAAGTCTGATGAGTAAAAATTAAAATTTAGTCTATAAAACTTAATAGTAAACTATATAGTGTTTACGACTGTGGGATTTTAAAATCCACGTGAATCTTCTTGTGCCAAATATGATGTAAATATTGTTTTATAAAAATATAAATGTTTGTAATGTAATCATATAGGGTTGCAAAAACAGAAAGTAACAATTTTGCCTTGTGTTGAAATAAAAATGTTTGACGAGAAAATATGCTGGTACAGTTTGTCATCAACACTAATTACTCTATTTAATTGAGTTCATCCATTTCGATTTTTTAAAATTGCCTCATTGACTTTACCTTTAGTCAGAGGACAATAAACTTTGAACCTCAGCTGGAAAATCATTTTTACGGTCCAAACTAGACTTACTAGACTAAAAAATGTCCTCTGGAAATACTAATTATCAATAATGTCTGATTCTTTGACCAATCCCCTTTGGGTAGCCTAAGATTCTTTCAAGCTCCTCACTCTTCATTATAAGATGTCCGTAGTGTCAAATGATGACCTATTCCCTACTCTACAAAATAATTCCAATGCATCCGCTATCCACGGCGAATACTGTAGTAGATAAACACAGTCTGTGAATTCTCAGTAAATTAAACAGATTAGTATAACTGTCGAGTCTTTCATAATTCTTAATGGGAACGAAGTTGATGCAAACGCTATGTAATTCCTGAGTTCCTTTTAGCATAGTCTAGGATGTGAGCGTGCAGTCTAGCTCAAGTCTTTATAATTTTAGGATTTGACAGACATTGAATTCTTTGTCAATTGCATTCGTAACAACTAACAACATTTTAGCTTCGTGTTAAATACGCGTTGTACTCTTGAAAGTAATTCTGCTTTCAGATGAAAAAAATTGCATTAAAAGTTAAACCTTTTCAAAATGGATTTCAAAGCAAGAAGATTGCTAACTTTTACAGTAGTGGGGGCATTTCTATTTGTAGGTGGCTGTGAATTCGGTATGAAATAATTATTTATACGTTATCATTCCGCATTCCAAAAAGCTAACTTTTAGTACAGCAGATTTATGTTTTCACGATCAGCTGTCATCTTACCAACTGCATGGGACTATCTTCAAACTTTGGGGGTGTCGGATGAAATGTGGTTAGGATTGGTTGTATCAGGTACAAACAAATGCATGCATAATTTAAGCAGCCTGCCGTAGCATAAAAGATGCAAAAATTCAATTTTCCAGACAGTTTACAGTTTTTCTGCCGCCATATCTGGAGTGATTGGAGGCTACCTAGCGGACAAATACAAACAGCAAACAAAAAACATAGTTTTGTTCACTACAGCTGTACGCATTGTCGCCAGTATCCAATACTCCCTTGGTTTTAGCGTATGGAACGTATTTTTTGCTCGATTACTTTGCGGCGTTGGAACTACCGCAGGTGGAGTAATGATAGCAGAAGTTTGTAGGGCAACTTCAATGGAGGAAAGAACTCCGATTTTAACTATTTTTAATGCCATAAGACAAGTTGGTATTTTGGTTGGACCAGCATTTCAAATCCTACTCGCACAAATCAACTTTCAAGTTACCGACTGGTGGCATATTACCCCTTTGAATGCCCCCGGGATTTGTATGGCAGTTTTGTGGTTTTTGTTTGAGGTAGGCATAATTTTCATGTTCTCCAATCTGAGTGTTGAGCTTGATCAAATGGACGAAGAAGAGAGAAAAGCAATCTTAGGATCGAATTCCTCTTCACGATGTTCTTCGGTCTCCAATGCCGAAAATGGTGAAGTGGAGAAAATATCGACAAAACAGAAAGTTTTAAAAGGCATGCTAGATTCATACAAGAATCGCTCCCTTGCTTAACAATATGGTTTTTGAAATTTTCAACTTTTACTTCCAGAATTCATGAGTGATACATTTGTTCTACTTTTCACAATGGTGTTTTCCATCGCCTTTTGTCAAATGGGAATAGAGGTGAAAAATACATTTGTTGGTTGTTTGCTTTTGCTAACCATTTGACTGATTCACGATTCAATTTTCTATAGACAATCATACCAGTAGTGATGGAGAACTATTTCGGATATGGGGATTTTCAAAACAGTCTTGTTTTCATGTTAGGAGGTGCAGTGTCCTTAATAACATTTTTTTCCGTTGCATTCATCAGTCGTTTTGTTCGAGACTCAACTTTACAAGGTAGCATACTTTTTTGAATAAAAAAATAATGAGATACTGAGATAATGCGTTTTAAATATGATGACGATGCTAAAGTTAAAATTATTTGAAAATCAGCTATTGGACTGTCTATGATGCTGTCGGCACAAATTTGGTTCCTTATTGTCACACCATCGTTTGAGCCTGGTGAGTAATATTAGGCCTCACGGTACAAATATAATTTGAAAAAAATCCTTAATTGCGAGTTGATCAACACCCAATAATGTAGGTGGCCAAAATACTCTGCACCTAATATTTTTTCTGATTGGGATTGTTGCTTTGTATTGCGGATTCCCAATAGCAGCTTCAGCAAACACGGGCTTATATTCGAAAAACTTGAGCAACGAGACGCAGGGTATTTAAATTAGTTGCAATCCCATGATACTGTAAAACTTAAAACAATCCATCCTTATTCATGCTAATTGAAACTTAATTTATACCAACCAGGGCTAGGGCAAGGATTACGCCGGTTGTCAACTTTCATTGGACTAATATTCGGTCCTGCGTGGGCTGGATCAACAATTAAATATCCTCATGTTTATATTTCGGTCCCCGTTGCACTTCTACTATTAAATATGGTAAAGATTAACTTGAATTTCAAGCGCACACATTTTACCAGACCACTTTTGTAATAGAATAGTAGTTTAACTTTACGTCGCTTGAGCATTTTTGAAAAATGTGTCAACTAATCACAATGCAGTATTTCATAGTCTGCCAATCAAAACAGCGAAAAGGGACGCTTCTTATTGCACATAGCCCACAGAGCCCACGGCCTTGATTGCAGATTGAGTTTAGCATTGTTTGAATGTAACGTCAATTCGACTTTTCGTTAAATCTCTCACTTTTTGCAGGCTATGTTTTCCTGCAGTTTCAAGAAAATAAGAAAGCTTGATCAACGAAAAAATGCGGAAGATGAAGAATGCTCACAATTGTTGAGAAAGTGACTGTGCTTCTGTGCTTTTAAGACTGTTCGTGTGCCCGAAAAAAAACCATCACGGATTATAATTGATCTCACCTTCTTAATTGTTATCTTTGAAAGTAACATTTATATGCTGTTCTAGAACACTGTTATTGGTTATGTAAGAAATAAATTGACGTAATCGTAATGTGCAATAAAAGGATAGTGTCGGAATGCATTTTGTGTAGTAAGTCTGCTATGTACTGTTGTGCTGCAGTTTATGTTTACATGCATTCTATTATTCTGGAAAATATGCTAATTACTTATTCTATATATACAACTAATATCCTAGGCTAAGTTATCAGTCGTAGGAATCAGCCCTAGAGATAAAAGTCGTAGTTAGTCGTTCTTTGGCTTGTTGGCTTGTCGTGAAAATTGCTTGGCCATAAATAAATATTATTTTATTTTGTTATTGAATCGCTTGTGCTACCGTGCGAATTATTGAAAGCGAGTCTGCCATTAAAGTGCATTTTGGCTTGCTAAAAAGCTACATCCTACACCTCTCATTGTATTTATAAAAGACGCAAATCTTAACCCATCATAATCCACATCTTAACCCACAATATAAAAAAGTTTAAAAACTTATTTTTAAAGACTAATTGCGATTGAGTAAACTACTCTTTGGACTTTACTTTTGCTCTTTGGTACATTTAATTCAATATTTAAGTGATAGATGAACTTACTTAATCAAGATCCAATATTTTTTACTCGTAGAAGAGCACAGAGAGCAAAAGTGATCATGATAAATTCAGCTTTACGAATCAAACCCTTCTAAATTTTCCCTTGGTATGACCTATAGCCTATAGCCTAATTTTGTGCAAACGCACGCAAAATATTAAGAAATTGCCTGTTTCAACATGTGTCAAAAGGTCAAAAATAGTCATAATAAATTTTGCTTCCTCGTGTATTCAAATGCTCAAGTTTCACAAATTACAAAAACCAAGCTAAAGCAAAATACGCAGCAGATTTTTAATTCCTATGGATTTTACGAGTTTCTGCGAACCAAACTTATTATGGATGAGTCCCTTACAGATATTTGTTCTATAAACTTTGGGAAGTAAACTGTTCAAAATAAACATAAACCCACATCCTTGTACAAACCTTAAAATAAAATAATATTTACCAACTAAAAGAATAATGACGATTCAATTGCAATAATGATTGTAATAATAAGTCCCATTGAGGACACATTAGTAACCAAAGGTCAAAAAGTTAAGTTAACCAAGATAAGAAAAAGAAAAGCATGATTATACAGATCAACCAGAAGTTGGAGTCTATTCACAATTAAAAAACCTTTAAACTAAACTAACCAACTATATCACAAGCTTAAGTATAATCACACAACATGAGACAGAGACACAAATCTTACACTAACTGGAAAACACATTTTTGTACCGGCTTTTATAAAATAATCCACTTTGTTCCAACTCCCAATGACTTGAACAGTACCCAGCCTGTCTTATTGACTTTCTGACGTCAATTAACATGCAGACAGAGACAGACTGCTTAAAAAATTTCCACATCAGTACTTTTCACATTATCTGGAGTTGTGAAGTCCTATGGTGTAGAAATTTAGGAAACCTAAAAATAAAAGTATGAGAGATAGTATATCATCATCACCCCACATAATGTTGTAATGTAATTGATGTACAGAATTTCCAGAGACAAGTATGTGACCCAATGCATGACTTCCTTTGGCTTTTAGTGACCCCACAGTTTTCATTCCGTCCTGTAAGAAAGCTATTGGCCAGCATACAGGCAACATCTAGTGACAGTCTGCTATGGTGAATTGATGAGTCCAGATTTTTGACACTGACAGACTTGAATACACTGCATTAAATGGATGCATGACTGCATAGATTGCAGCAATTAACAATTAAAATAGAAAACAAAGAACGACTAGAACAAATATATGTTGGTGAAAAAGAATTTTATCTTAGAATAAAAACTTTTACTAATAAAGAAGAAATACACGAATTTTTTAGCATATTGTTTTTGTTCCGTGAGAAATGGAGTTTAAAACTAGAAGATTACTGTCGTTCATAATTTCTGGAGGATATCTCTTTTTGGGTGGCTGTGAATATGGTATGAAATTTATAGAGTTTTGGTGGATCCCAAAGATCCAAAAAATAGGTTCGTAAATGTGTGTTTAATACAGGTTTGTGTTTTCATAACCAGCGGTTATATTACCAACTGCCTGGGACTACCTTCAAACTTTGGGGGTCTCTGATGAAATGTGGTTGGGATTTATCGTTTCAGGTATTAAAATTTATCAAAAAATTTTAAGATAGCCTTCTTTGATGCATCGATATAGTGGCTTGAAAAAGTATATTTAGCTATTATGAGTGGAGTGACAGTGAATTCATTTTAAATTACTGTTTTTTTTTTTAATTTTTGACAGTCTATAGCTTTTCAGCAGCCATATCCGGTGTGATTGGAGGCCACCTAGCGGACAAATATATGAACCAAACAAAAAACATAGCATTGTTCACGACAGGTTTACGAATTGTAGGAAGTCTTCAATACTCCCTGGGCTTCAGTGTGTGGAATGTGTTTCTTGCCCGACTCATTTGTGGGATCGGGACTACAGCGGGAAGTGTGATGATGGCTGAAGTCTGTAGATCAACCTCTATGGAGGAAAGAACCCCAATTCTAACAATCTTCAATGCGGGTCGACAGCTGGGTATCTTGGTAGGGCCCGTTTTCCAACTTTTACTTTCCCAAATACACTTTCGTGTAACAGATTGGTGGGAAATCACTCCCCTGAATGCTCCAGGGGTGTGTATGGCCCTCATGTGGTTCATTTTTGAACTTGGCATAATTTTCATGTTCTCCAATCTGGGTGACGAAATTAGCCATATGGATGAAGAACAAAGAAATGCCATTTTGGGTCAAATGTCTAATTCATCAGCAGGTAATTTCTAAAATAAATAGTGTAAACATAAAGTCATATCTAATTATAGTTTACAACTTCCGTTTTTTAATGAATTTTTAGAAGAGAGACACAATGGGCACGCTGAATCCAATGGGCAAGCCAAATCCAATGGAAACACCAAATCCAAAGGACATGTATCCAATGAAATTAAAGCAATTACAGATCTTGGCAAAACCGTAGAAACAAATGGAAATGTGAAATTAATTGGGGAAGTGCCAAACTCATCCATGTCCAATGGAAATGGATATGCTCCCAACGAGTACGGGACAATTAAAGAATCCACATCCACCCGTACCAGAAAGCCTTCAAATCGTTCTTTACGCCGAGAATTTTCCCAATCGGTGAGTTACACGCAGCATTCCAACTGTGGTAATGAAATTGTGATTTGTCAGAATTATTATTTGTAACTTTGGTTGCTTCGTTTATTTTCATGAGAGCATTGGGTCGATCAAGGAAGCAATTGCCACCCATTTGGAATACTTTGTTATAATTGCTGTGTGACCAATCGTTGACCCTATTTAAATGATATAATTATTCCTCTATAGACGCTAGATGGAGAAGTGCACAATCTCATGCATACAAGTGATGGTACAGCTCCAGCGTCTATTTTGCCCAAGCACCGTTATATAGAAGGTAAAAAAATGTTGCATAAAAAAGGTTAAAAAATTTTAAAATGTCACATTTAAAATCATAAATGTCTACAATGCTGATGAATTTTCTTTGCAGAGTTTTTAACTGATTCCTTCGTATTGCTCTTTGCAATGGTGTTCACAATTTTCTTCTGTCAAATTGGCATAGAGGTTAAAATTTTGAACAATTCAACAGTGAGCTTCGAGCAAGAACATTTTTTTTAACTGATCTTGTTTAATTTGATAGACTGTTGTGCCAATAATAATGGAAAATTACTTTGGCTATGGAGATTTTGAAAACAGCTTGGTTTATATGATCGGAGGTGTAGAGGCCTTAATAATTTATTTTGTCGTTGCATTCGCCAGTCGTTACGTTCGCGATTCTACATTGCAAGGTTTGCCGGAATACAAACCAACGTTCTTTAATTTTCATTCAGCAGTTCAGCTCAATATTTAAAAGTTGTCAAATATTTTGAATTCTTAGCGATTGGATTAGCTTTGATGCTTTTTGCTCAAGTATGGTTTCTCATGGTCATCCCTATGTTTGAACATGGTAAGCGGATTTTTCATGATTTACATAGTTTTTGATTTCAATACGTCAAGCAACTGTATTTTTAGAGTTTCTAAGTGGGAATTTTGTGAAATTTTTTTTAGGAAGTCGAAATACCCTTCATTTGACTTTCTTCTTGATCGGAATTGTTGCTTTATATATTGGTTATCCAGTAGCAGCTGCTGCTAACACAGGATTGTACTCCAAATATTTGAGCAATGAAACACAAGGTTTGAATCATGGTAATTTGAAACTTTTTGGAACAAAAAACGGATTTATTTAACTTCATCCAAAATTTTAGGACTGGGACAAGGATTGCGCAGATTATCTTCATTTATTGGCCTTATTTTCGGACCTGCCTGGGCCGGCTCTACTATTAAGAATCCTCATGTTTTCCTTTCAATCCCGGTGGTTCTTTTGGTATTGAATACGGTAAGTGTCATAAATGTTCGTTCACCGACACTTAAATTTCCCTGAACAAAAAAATGAAAATAATTTCGGATTTTCTTGATTTGCAGATTATGCTCGCATGCAGTTTTAAAAAATTAAGACGTCTGGACCATCCAGGTCGAGATGAAAATGAGGTTCGCGATGAAGAATCTCAACATTTGTTAAGAAAATGATTTCAGAGTCTATCTTTTGTAATTTTGTTAATTTGTTTTAACTTAACATATTATAATAGTGCATGCTTGTACATATTTTTGATGGGAATAAAAAAAATAATTGAAGATTATTAAGACCACGTGCATATTTATAGATTATATATATTATATCTGAAGAAAACATGCAGTATCTGATTTTTTGCATATACTGTTGCATCAGACTTTACATGTTAAGTAACTAACTAGATTCATGCTTAACACGTGTATACAGATCAATATCATTGATCATCTGAAGGTACCTATTTTATTTAAAATACCGGTTTTATCCCATACCTTTAGGCAACTAGTAAAAACAAACCTCCAATTTTGAATGCACATCTTATATGTCTTGAAAACAGTTGCAAAATTACAGTTTATCAATTGCATTATTGCATACAAATACAGAAGTTTACGTCAATGTTGACACGCAGTTTACCCGGCAAGAAACGTGTATTATTTAGTTACATAACTAGCATTTTCAATAAAACACATGTTAAAGGAGAGTCTAGCAAAAATTTGAGTCTGTATTTGTTAAACGTATTTAGTCCTGGATAACTATTAGCATACCAATGCTAGGTTAAACTATAGCACCATATAATTACTGTGTTATTCATTAATACTATTCATCCCCAATGCCACTTCTAACTACTAATGATTCTGTAAACTAAATTTTAAACTACAGTAAAGATGGGCGAATAACCGGCGAATAGTTAGTTTATAAGTTATGCAGGCAAAGGTCAAAAATGAAATTGAGATAAAAATATCAATAATTGGTCCGGCCGACGAATTAAAAGATGCTTTTGGAGATAAAATGTCTATAAAATTGTAAACTCGACATACTTTCCTACACTTTTTTGGACTCTGAATGAAATATAATGTAAATAGCTACAAACGAGCACCATGTTATAACATATAATATAGGGATCAAAACTGTGTAATAATTCAAAGTATAAAACTAACTATATGTTAATATTACGAGATACAAAACGACGTGTTCCAGATGGACATAGTATGGTAAGCAAGTTTGCACATTGATTAAATTCTTATACACTTAACTAATACACGCTGGACATTTAATAATTTTGCTTTCTACACAGAACGAGTGCATTTACTCATTTTTTTATTCCGAAAAAAATGAAAATCAGTATGATTCTTTTTCCATAAACCTTTCTATTGCTACAAATTCATATTATTTTAGTTAGTGTTTTCAATTCACTTTGATAACTCCATAAAATGGAGTTTAAAACCAAGAGACGACTCACCTTCATTATAGTAGGAGGATATCTTTTTCTAGGAGGATGTGAATATGGTAATCAGTTAGTTGATTCTAAAAATTTTAAGGTGATAGTATGGTCCATAACTTACTAAAAATGCATTATTTTGATTTTAGCCGTTATTTTCCCAACTGCCTGGGACTATTTGCAAACACTTGGAGTGACTGATGAATTTTGGTTAGGCTTGACAGTATCAGGTTCGTAATGATACTCATGTATAAACTATAAGAAATAGTATAGAGAGAGATTCAACTCAACTAATTTTTTAAAAATATTAGCTTACAGCTTCTCTGCAGCCATCTGTGGTGTGATAGGAGGCCGGTTAGCAGACGTTTATGAAACACAGACGAAAAAAATTGCTTTAGGTGCTATCGCTTTAATGGCTATTGGAAATTTGCAGTATACTCTGGGGATCAATGTTTGGAACATTTTTGTAGCAAGATTGATATGTGGTAAACAAAAAACCTCTCTGCAATGAAGTGATTGAAAACTTTCAGGATAAAATTAATCAGAAGCTCGCAAAAATTATTCCTTTAGGATGCGGCATTGCAGCCGGAAGTGCCATGTTAGCTGATGTTTGCAGGGCGACCACATACGAGGAGAGAACTCCAATCCTTGCCTTGTGTAATGCAACGCGACAAATGGGAATTCTAATCGGACCAGCTTTTCAACTGTTGTTGTCAAACATTAATTTCAAAATAGGAGATTGGTTGGAAATAACTCCCTTAAACGTTCCTGGGCTATTCATGGCTGTGCTTTGGTTCTTTTATGGCATAGCTACGTGTTTCATGTTCTTCAACTTGGCTACGGAAATGAACAATATGAATGAGGAAACTCGGCAAGCTTTGTTCAAGCAATCTACACCAATAACAGGTTAAAATAGTTGAAACTGATTTTTTTCTCACTTTTTGGGTGTGAAATACCCATTTTTTGTGCTTAGAGTCTACAAGATCTGACACTCCTGCTAATCCTCACTATGGCCGACCAACCATTGAAGAGTCTCACGCATCAGCGTTTTCTAGAACGTCTGTAAATGTGGATGATTCGGGAGCACCTAGGCCAAGACGAAACCGAAGGCAGTCTGTGAGCGAAAGATTTATCAGCAGTTTAGCCCAGTCTGGTTACAAAGCTACTTCTGGTGACAGGAATGAAATGATACATGCAAGTACCTTCACAATTTCTTTGCCCGGAAAACGCTATTATGATGGTAATGAGAATTTGACTCATGAATTTTTGATGAGGCCCATGATGATGCGGGCTTTTAAACAGTTATTATTTACTTTTATTTCAGAATTTTTAACGGATTCTTTTGTTTTGGTTTTCTTCATGGTTTTCACATTGTTTTTCTGTCAAATCGGAATTGAGGTACTATATGAAAATGAAAAGAAGTATACATCTGATCATGGCAAAATAATATAAATCATAAATAATATTTCATGTGCAGACTATCATTCCAGTAGTGATGCAAAACTATTTTGGCTACGGAGAGTTTGAGAACAGTTTGGTCTACATGGTCGGTGGATTGGAAGCTCTTTTATTCTTTTTCTTGGTAGCTGCCATGAGTCGTTGCATTCGAGATACCACACTTTCAAGTAAGATATATTTAATTGCTTTCTCAAATTAACTTTCTGTCACGTTGAGTTTTAATATTTTCATTTGTTTAAATCAGTTCTTGGATGGTTTTTGATGCTGGTAGCTCTCATTTGGCTGATGATCGTCATTCCAAACTTTAACGATGGTTAGAACAAAGTAAAATAGGGTGTGACCATTTTTGAGTTAAGCATCTAAAACGCATTTTTCCTTTTGCATGTCTACTTTTGTGAATTTAGGAAGTCCACACAACTTGAAATATTTTCTAATCGGAATCGTCTTGCTCTACATGGGATACCCAATTGCTTCGGCAGCGAGCACATCATTGTTTTCAAAATGCTTAAGCACTGAAACACAAGGTAATGGCATATCTTTTAATTCTTCTAAACTGAGTCGTGAGCCAAATGCTGTCTATTATGCTTAAGCGGTTAAAAATTAACGTGATTTGATTGCATTACATAGGAATGGGACAAGGCATGAGACGTCTATCTTCATATGTTGGACTTATTGTCGGACCCGCTTGGGCTGGATCTACAGTCAGATATCCTTATGTTTTCCTTGGAGTCCCAATCGCAATTCTGGCCCTAAATGCAGTAAGCAGAGAATTTTTTCTCACCCTAGCTCCTATTATAAATAAAAAATATTCGTATTATAGCGGTCTAGCCAACTCTTTTTCTTACACAGTTTATGTTCACGCTGAGTTTCCAAAATTTACGAAAAATGGACAAAAAAGAAGAAGAGGAGAATGCGGAGCCCGAAGATGGCGAATCTCGTTCTTTGCTAAGTAATTGAAGGTCTTACATTGACTTGTTTAGATTAAAACCTTGACTTTGTGAATATTCTATAAGATGTTTATGAAAAATATTTATCTTTCTTTATCTTGATGCCTTCCTCCCATCATAAATTTAATATTATGCGTGCTTAAATAGTTAGACGGAATACTGCCTCAACCTGTTATTGCTTTAACTTCTGATTTATAGATAATTTATGAAATAAATCTTTGTCGTCTTGTTTTCCCTTTTGTACAAATTGCAAGAAAAAAATCAAATTGATATCAAAATGCTAATGCATAAAACTTAAACAACACCTGTTGTTTCAGCACATAACGCCATGTTTGCTAACATTGAATTTGGACCATAGAAATAAATCCTAAATTATAATTGGAAATATTATTTTGCTTTCATCATAGAGTGAGGCAAAAAATATGCCGCGGGAACATCTAGCTGAAAACTCTTTGTGAAGAACTTACTTCCTAATTCCTAGGTATATAAGATAAATAAACGTTATTAAAGATAATTTTCGTCTTGTTTATATAAATTAGGTGCATAAATCATGAAACTGAATGTATTAAAGGTCAGGAGCTACTGAACCCAAGGACTACGCTCCAATTTTCGTGCATCATTTTTTTTACGTCCAGCCTGTGAAAATTCAAGATCGTTTGGAATTTTCGCAACAACTCGTACGTTTCTCTTCAATTTTTGCAAAAGGAATCATGAAGAATCCGTTAGATCCTGTACCAGATTCTTTCAAGCGTATCGAAGGAATAAAAAAACTCCAAAGGTTGATTTCCAAAGAAATCGAAGCCAGTGGTTTTCTGCTTAATGACCCCGTTCAGGAAACCAAAGAAAAGTGCAGCAACTTACCACACCTATTATCCATCGTAAAGTGCATTCAAACTTATCCTAGTTGTTGCAAAGCTTCAGCAGTGTTGAAACCCTTTGGTTACTCAGACAGTCGCACTGGCAGGCTAGTAGTTGACATAGTTTCGGAGGATGGAACTGAATGGTTTAAAGTGTCAGCTCGGAATCCGAAGTCTTTAAGTTTATTGGCTTCTGGGGGTGGAGGTTTTGGGCGGAAGACCATTCTTGACCATGCCGTGGATTACTTGGATTGCGCAAAGGAAAATGAGTGCCTTTTTAAACCTCCCAGGGTAGATTTTGCTAAATAAACTGATTTGCGAATAAATCCTTTCTTCACCTTTCTAAATATGGAATGCTATTTTTTGTACCCAGATTACTTTCATATTCACTAGTGGAATCGGTACAGGATTAGCTGAGGAATTGGAGGCGTCAGGCGTAAATGTGATCGGAGAGAAAATTTTGGAACAAGATCTAAATGACCATCCACGAATTAGTGCCTATTTGCAAGAAAGCGAAAATAATTCCACTGATGTGGTTGACTCCATCTCATCAAGCAATATTGAATCGTTTGACGGGAAAACAATAAAAAATCCGTCTTTAGTTAGTGTTCAAAAACTAAATTTAGACATATCAGCTTTACTAGCGTACGTGTCGAATCTGACCAATGGACATACCGATGTAATTTTTGAGACGCCTGTGTTGGCCCAGCAGTTAGAATTTGAAAAGCTCCATCCACAAAAACCAGTCTTAGACGAAATATTTTTAGGTTGAAAGTTTTTTAATCATCATGAACTAATTTTATCACTTCAACTGTCAGCATATTTACGTATGATTGTTATACTATTCATAGGACGAGAACTAATTTGTTCAGAAACGGCCATGCAAGAATTTAAATCCATACTAAATACAGTAGGTGGAGAAGAAGAGAAAGAACGGGCTAATACTTTTCTTAAACGATTGACTGTAGTGCCTGATCAAATTTCCGAACGTTGCAAACTTCTTGGACCATCGGGAAACATTAAAAAAAGATCATTGACCATATTTGGAACTGGGGACTCCGTGCAAGCTGTGACGGTAACTGCCAATGCTGGATTTGTCCGTTCTGCTAGAACTCAGGTTAGGGTCTAACTCAAAGCCCAGTTCTTATAACCTAACATACAGAGACACTGTGGTTCCACTCTTTTTTGGCGGTACCTGGTGGCAGCCTAGTTGCAAACTATGCAGAAAACTACGTTGGATAGTTCAAAAAATTCGCGATAAAGAGCTGTAAATACCATCAAACCGACCCACCCACCACATACTATTCCTACAGTATTATATATATCTACTTCTATGATCCCCACCTATTTTAACCCATTCCCTTCTTTTTTTGAACGACCTGCTTCAAGCATTGAGCAGAGCGCCCATAGAATCGTGTTGCCCGTACTTTCGAAGAGTGCTCCTTCTAGTGCATTATATATATCTACTTCTATGGTCTAACTGTTAGACTGCTTGATGAAGTCATCAGCAATGCAGATTTTTTAAGACTTGATAAAAAGTAATTTATTTTTCACAACTTATGCATCTACATCTACTCTTTTAGCGAGACAAAAGAAACCTAATAAATAATGGGTAGACAAAAATTACTAATAAAGTTATACATTTCCCTATTGTTTATTACTATTCAGGGTGTGGATTTGCAAGCATATGTCCATGAATCAAGAGCACTCACGGAACAAAAAGAAACACGTTCCAGAATGAAGATGCAGCAAAATGACCAAATTAAAACTTTGACTGATTGAGCGTGTATGTTGCCGCTTCTTTCCATCTTTTTTCACTATCCAAGTCAAACTCAAATCGGGGGAGGCCCAGGTTGAATAATTCTTCCGTATATTCTGAATGTAAAACAAGTTTCATTCTTTGGTACATTAGTCATTTATGCGTCAGCTATCATTCTAAATGAATCGCTAATCGCTACTACATTCGTTTAGTTTTATGGTTTCATAATATTGTTACCGAATACGCATTTTTTGGAATAAATGATAACGCTTTGAGACTATTCTAAACAAGATCAAGTATTGCATACCTTTGATCATTTTCACATGTCCTGGCATTTTCTTTCGGGAATCATCCAAGCACTCTCTACATTTTGAAGCATTTCCTGACAGAAAATACGCCTTGGCTCGATATAGTCTACCTCTGATGGTGAATTCATCCAGCTCTAAAGATTTTTCACAATCCTCAATTGCATCCGAAAATAGGCCTAACTTGATGTATGTCAAAGCTCGGTTGTTATAAACACACGGACTATCCTTGATGAGTTTGATTGCCTTTTCATACAACACATTTGGTTTGATTATTCAAGTCAAGACAGTTTTGCACCTAGCTTAAGCAAAAGTACAAAGTTCTTACTTCATTGTAGTTATATAGAGCTCCTCCATAATCTTTTTTATTGAACAATTGGTTCCCTTTCTTCTTAAATTCATCAGATTTCTCTTTTCTCTTCATTCGATTTTCATACCGTTCTTTAGCATCTTGTTCCATCATTGACATCCAAGCTTCAGGCTGCATCTCACCTTGCCCCTGTTCTTCATTTTTGGGCTTGTTAACCACAGTGCGATTGCTCGTGACTTTGCACCTTGTTTCATCAATGTCTCCCATGTCCTTATTTACACTTCCTAAAAGCATATCTGCTTTCATGAACGCTTTTTCCAAGTCCCCTTCCTTTTCGGAAGCTAAACCATGAATAACATCCACAACTTGATCCACTTGACCAAGAAAGTTTTCAAATTCTGGTTCATTCTGTAGTTTGGACTTTGCTTCCACCTTTTCTATCTCTAATTGCTGCAAAAATTTCTCAGCTTCTGATACTTCAGCCATTGTAGTCATTGACGTTTTACCAGACCTCGTTGAAAGAAAAAAATCCTGTAGGTTTGTTCAGTTTGATTTGCTGTGGTTCGCAGTAGCAATCAACCTTTGTGCTATGCGCTATGCGTGCACAATCGAGGCATGTTGCTATGAGCCCGAATTTATAAAATGTTGAAATAGAATGGTCTCTGCGGCTTGATCAATATCAATCCTTCTGCATGCGAGATGGCAATATAGCATAGTATATTTTATATTTGTGGAAGGTACGGCTGATCAAGCCAATTTGCTAGGCAAGGTGACAAGAGGACAACTATGAAATACGATTTCTTATTCTGCAAAAATTTTTCATTTTGCACATTATTTTGCTGACTAAACGTTTATTTTAAGGACAGGTTTAAAGGTTACTGTTCTTCAGCGTGACAGCACAGCGTGCGGACTTAATGATTGTATGCATCTTTTTTAAATCTCAAAATTATGCATAAATAACATAAATTATAACAAAATCAACTGACGAAAAGCAATTCATACACAATAAGTTAATTTTATGTTTATTTGAATCATTACCAAAGCAAGGAATCAACAGACGGGATTAGATATACAAAACAAAACAAAAGTTAGTGAGCCATATACTTATTGTTTGGAAATAAATGAATGGATGACAATGAATCGTGTAAAACCTTACCTACCTTACCTTCAGAAGTGTCCAACTCATAGCGCACTCAGTTAATTAAAAAGCAACATACTTTTTAGTTTCTCCAGTTTCAGACAGTTCATAATAACAGCCTAAACGCATTGCCTAAATTCTTTGGAATTTCACATCAGCGAAAAAAATATATTGACAATAATAACACTCCATTGCTCTTTACTCATTGCTCATTCAATGTACATAAACTATTGTATTCTGACTGGACGACCAAATCATCACGCAATTAGATTTAAAATACGTACTATTCCGTTCAACACGAAGCTATATACATCCTATCAATACTGTTTGTTTATACATGCATATGGATACTTGTGACCTTATATGTTATTGATGTGATAAGGTTATCATTGCGTAAATAATATTCCCCTTTCCTTATCAACATAATATTTCATATGGCTGGAAATAATTTTGTCGTCACTCCTATATTAGCTGATTTGAGCTATTTGGTCGACAAAACTCGTGATTACTTGTAGAACGTAAATTGACTCTGCTTCCCTCCACTTTTTTCTCAATTCTTAAAAAAACTATTATCACATATACCATTGCGTGTGCTAATGTGTTCCGTTGCAGTAAAATGGATCCAAAACTATTAAGTATTGTGGCATTGCTGATTTTTATAATTATTATTGGTGACAGTGAAAGTTCCTTTGATACAATTAACGATGAGCAAGCAAGTGTATACCAAAGACGACTTGAATTCAGAGCAAAAAGCTATACAACTGCATTTAATTTTTTGCTCAGGGATGGGAGAAAATCCACAAAAGAAGCAATTCGATTGGCAATGCAGCCAATTAGTTCAGAAAATGAGATATCATCGGAAAATGAGGGATTGAAACCGAACGTATTTTGCTACTACAGAATACCCCAAGTGAATGACAGCCCATTTCCAGTATTTCCGGAAACATTAGATCCATTCCTGTGCACACATATTATGCTAGCTTTTGCTCGTGTGAACAATTCTACTGTAGTTCCAAACGATCTCAACGATGTACAAGTATGCAATCATTACTATATGCAAAAATTCTAGTCTTATCTTTCAAATCATACTTGTTTTTTAAATTGATGTATTCAAAATTTTAGTTTTATAACAGAACAATACAACTGAAAAAACATAATCCAAAATTAAAAGTTATGCTATGCGTGGGGGCAGACAGTTCAACTGACGAATTTACAAAAATGGTTTCAAAGAATACAAGTCGACTACAGTAATACGCGTATTTGAAAAAATCCAGCTGCATGAATTGATTTTGCACTAAAATGATATGAAAAAAATCATAGGTTTGTCCAGTCTGCCATAAGCACGATGAAAATATACGGCTTCGACGGAATTGACATTGATTGGGAATATCCTGGCTATCCAAGTCACGTGGAGCAAAAAAATCTATTCTGCGATCTACTGGAACAACTCAAAAAATCTATGGGTGTCAAGATCTTGACAATCGCAGTCCCGGTACCAAAACAGTTGGTAGATATTGGCTACGATATCCCAAGAATTGCAAAGTAAATGAATGTTTGCACATTTCTAATATAACTATATACTATACTAGCTATATTCTATTCTATATAACTATATTAAACTAACTAAAATGATATTTTTAATATTAATTTTCACAATCTTGTAGACATATAGACTTCATCAATTTGATGGCATACGATTTTCACACATTTTCATGGATAAATGCAATAGTGGCCCCAAATGCGCCTCTTCATCGAGTCCCTGATTATGAATATGGGTTTTGGGCTACCCTCAATGTAGAGTGGGCAGCAAATTATTGGTATCAAAATGGGATGCCAGCAAAAAAGATCAATGTAGGAATCCCCACGTACGGCCGATCCTATCGGTGCGTTTTATTCAGCTTGTCTAATTTTTTATACTGAGTACTAAATTGCTATATACACTCAAGTTAAGATGAAATGAAATTGCATTATGCTAATGTTGCTTTAAATATAGATTGGTAGATCCAAAAAATCATCACTACTATTCAGTTGCTGACCATGTGGGCTCAGTTGGAAAATCGGGATATGCATCTTATCCAGAGATTTGTAGATTTTTAGAAACGAACAAAACCACAGTAGTTTTTGACAAGCCCACAAATGTACCATATGCTTTTAATGGGAAGGAGTGGGTCACATTTGAAAATGAGCACAGTGCAAATGATAAGGTAAAGATAGAGTCATAGTTTGCATGCATAATGTGGACTAGCAAACTTAAAATGAAGTGCATAATATTTTCAGGCTGCATGGGTAAAACAAGTGAAGTTTGCTGGAATCATGATCTGGAGTCTAAATGATGACGATGCCTACAAAGTCTGCAAAACAAGCACAGGGACTTTTCCTATTACGAGATCTGCAGCCCAAAGACTGAATGGAACAAACGAGTTCCAATAGTTTTAAATATTAATAACACCAATGAAACTTTGTACAATTTTATTTTATTCTGATAAGAATTTTAAAAAACAATTTGCAACATCCAATGTGTACAGAAATAAGTTTTAAAGCACTGAAAATAAATATATTTTGTTTACTCACATCATGGCTATAGCTTATATAATTGATTTTTTCATTCCTAGATTGAAATAATGGCACTGATTACATAATTGAAAAAAAAACGTGGCACTACTAATTTTCTTGCAAAAAAAACATTGCTATTCAAACTTGTGAGTCCACAAAATGCATATGCTACTTAAGACTGTTTTTTATCCTTACGTTTGCATGTGTTCATTTCTTCATTTGTAAGCATTGTAAAGGGTTTGAAGGACTTTGCAATCTTCGCGGTAATATATATCGCATCGTATGCAAGTATTTACTGAAGTGGGAGTTTTTTTTCACGATTATTATCACAAATCTGAGTACCATTTTTGTTCTAGTGACAATATAATAAGCATTTGGCGTGAAATATGAATCCACCGATTCGCAAGCAACAAAGCAACATACAACATACTGTGTGTGTTAGCATTTTTTATACCTGCAAAGTTGACCTTGAATTGCAATCAAGATGGACTGAAGGGAGGCTAGCCCATATATGATGTTAGCTTATATTAGCAGATTCATGCACTGGGCAATGCTACCCTTGATAACTAACGATAAAATTGGCTAATATGGTGCTTTGCTTGCTGTTCTGTTGTCTACTGCCCAGAAAAGGCTTTTAGAAAAGATGTGCAATTTCATGCTGTTAAAATAAAACTCTATATCACTATCTTGGCTGCATATGCTGTTCAGTAAAGTCTCATCTTTTCCAGCATCATCACATCATGTGGGATCTCCTCTTGTATTTAGCTGCTGCCATTGCAGTTTTCATTATTGTAGCTATTACGTATGCCCGGTGGAATTTCGGCACTTTGGAAAAATTGGGTATCCCTGTTGAAAAACCGAAGCATTTTTTGTACGGAAGTGCCATAGAATATTTCGAAGATATTTGTCAGCTAAATGAGATCAAGCGTATGCAAAAATATGGACCTGTGTTTGGGGTAATTTGTTAAAACTGATTTACCTTACACTATATGAAGAAATAAGAGCTAAAACACTTTTTATTTTAGTTTTATGAAGGCAGAGAACCTCAAATACACGTCTGCGACCCTGAATTGATTCGATTGATTTTTGCTAAAGATAGTGATCATTTTACCAGCAAAAGACGTCTTGAATTTGGCTCCAAATTGTTGAATGAAATGCCCGATTTCCTTCCGGGTACAATTTCTCTCATACATTACACAGCACGAACAAAGTGTAGGAAGTGGAAATTCGTAAACCAAAACTCTCTTGCTTAATTTTTTGAAACAGAGGAAAAATGGAAGGCTGTGAGACAACTTATGACTCCAGCTTATACCTCATCCAAACTGAAGCAAATGACTCCTTCCATTATCGAAAGTATCCAGGATTACACAAAACGTCTACAAAAATACATTCAAGAAAAAGACAGAAAATTGGAAAACTATATTTTGAGAGAGTAAATATAAATTTCAGTAGCAATTGAATCTAAAATTTCTCATTTTTCAAAAGTTTTTTATGCCTTTTTTTCAAGCAAAATATGGCTGATGCTCACAGATGTAATCACCCGTTGTTCATTCAACATTAAAATTGAAGATGCTGATAATCCAAACAATACATTCGCTAAAATTGTCCGCGACATTATGGAAATAGGGGCAGAAGATGTGAAAAATAAAAGCTTCACAACGCTTCTGAAAAAGTTATCATGTAAGTTCCTAACATAAATCAAACTAACCCGCCCATAGAAAAATACTTTCCAAATGAATTCACCAAGTACCAAGTTGTATTTTTCACATTTTAGACTCCTTCCCAATCATACGCAAGTATTTCGCGTATTTTTTTAGTGCTGAAGCCGGAGAGGAATTCACTAAAATTTTTGACAACATAGTGAAACAACGGCGTCAAAGTGGCCAGACATTTAACGACATATTGGATCTAGTGATAGATATGATGGACAAAGCTGAGACTCCTGAATTCAAGAGACTGGGCATAACAAAATACACAGCTATGTGCCAAGCCCTTGTATTCTTTTTCGCTGGCCAAGATCAAATTGCCCAAATTTCTTCATTCATGATCTTCTATGCTGTAAAGAATGGTCACATGAGAGAACTACAAAATGAAGTAGATGAAGTCTTTAGGGAGCAAAATGGATCCCTTAAGCATGAGAATGTACCCAAGGATTTCCCATTTTTGACAGCCTGTATCATGGAAACACTCAGATTGGTCCCAGTTTTTACGATAACTGAAAGAGTCTGTAACAAAGAATGGGAACATGGAGGACTGAAAATACCCAAAGGAATGGTCGTAATGCTTCCGATTTGGGCAGCAAATAGAAATCCGGAGTATTTTCCTGAACCTGATGAATTCAAGCCAGAACGATTTTCTTTAGAAAATAAAGAAAAACAGAATCCGTACGCCTTCTGCTCTTTTGGTCATGGTCCTCATAATTGCATTGGAATGCGGTTCTCTTTGCAAGTTATAACCTTTTTATGTGCACATTTGATCAAGGACTTCGAATTTCATTTGCAACCCGATACGAAAATTGAGTTCATCCCTGCAGGACAGTTTATCGCACTGCATGCTCCGTATCCCCTAACCCTTACTTCAAGAGAGTAGAGGTTACATTAGCCAGACAATTTATTTCGATTGATTGCACAAGTCAAACAAAAGAATAAAATCCATATTGTTTGTTGTCTTGAAAAAAAGTCAATGCGTCATCTTAACATCACGAAATAAGGGGAAAAAAATTAATAATCGATAATTCTCAATGTTCATTTTATAAGTTTATTCCCGTTCCGTTTGGGATTTTTTATTTGCGTTTTACAATTAACAAAATTAGTTCCGTCCGACTAAGAGCGAGTATTTCATACAATACATTGTACAAAATGATTTAAAAAACAACAATCGTCATCTTGCCTCCATCCCCATAAGTAAAATTAATAACAAACTCACACTGATTTTGCATATCAAGGTGTCATAAGCGTGGTTTATAAACTCAGAAGACAAAGACGTTTTTAACTATCAATCATTTCTGATAGTTTAATTAATATCTGTTTGGTTTTGGTTATATATATGTATGGCCATCGGGTATCAAACAGGCACTGAATTAAGCTGAAACAGATTAGCAGCAGAAAAGTACACTGCCAAGTTTTTGATTTTGCTAATCATTACAATGGTTTGGTGTTCGGTCAAGTCAGCACTAGCACTATAAATATTCAGTTATGATAAGTAGGGTTTACGGAACAAGGACTTTTAGTAGAAGGTACAGTCCCAATGCCGTGAGACGCTAATTATTAGTACTTGAATTATAGTGTGTTACATCTTGCATCCAAAAATTACCAGGGATTACGGTGTATTATATTTACTTTTATCCAGCAAAAATAACAACTAATAAGATTAATTAATAGAGGGAACGAAGCCTGCGATCCATTGTACATCTATATTTGGCCATTTTGTTTGTAGACAGGTGAGAATCACATTTTCATCGGGCATGCTTCGTAAGTCTGATTCCAGCAGTATTGCGTTGCCTTCTTGATAACTAAATACATAGTATTTTTTATCAGTTACGAGCTGAAACAAAATCTTTTCTCACCTCCCCTCGCCATCAATAAAGACTATGAAAATCTGCAATGATGTAAAAGTACGAGTTCATACCTAACGATTTGATTGGGAGATGATCTCGGAAGACCGTTGTAATGGAACAAGGTGAAAGTGTCGGGGCCCCTAAATTTTTCATTCGGGAAGAACTCTTCCATAAAATCATTCAGTAAAATTATTCCTAAAGATTCCGGGTCTAACTTTTTCTTCATAAGGTCAACACTGTAATTTAGAAAACATTGATTAGATATTAGAAGGAAGTAGAGTAGGTTAGGTAGACGATTAACGACTCAGAAATCAGAAAAAAAATTTATACCGCATACGGAAGTACATGATACTTACTATTCAGAATCACAGAATAAATCTAAAGTTCTTAAAACGTCTTCAAGAAGGACAGCGGATATAAAATTATTGCCTTCGGGGTCGAAGGAATGAAACACTCTTCTAGCAGTTTCCCCAGGTGTTTCAGGGCTAACCAGGTCCATGTTGGTAGAAAATAATACTGAAGATAAAAGCAGAAGAAAAACCAATTAGCTAAGTAAATACCAACAACCAAGATAAACTTCATTACCCATCGTTATTAACCAATAAACTTACCAGTTAAATGAGTTTCACTACCAAGGACCCAAATAGGAAACTTTGGACTTTTTAAATACGAACCCACTTCACAATATCTTAACCTCTCCAACACCGTTAGGAATCCAATCGGACTTGGACTTTCAATTCCTTTCAGTTCTAAAATGACAAAATAAAATTGACAACAAATTGTATTACCACACCTGAATACCCTGAATAGCCAATTAGAAAATATTATGCCAAATAAGCATCGTATTCCAATTCCTATTTGTATAAATGCACCCAGACTCAATAATGACAACGGCTAAGAATTAAAGATTATCAAAGTTATAATACAGTGAGCCCGAAAAATCTGAAGCACTTACTAAGGCCTCCGACATCTTTTTCATCATCCCAGACGTAACTAACCCCCCGACCAGTAAGCATCAAGTTGATTAGACTTTGGCTTCCATGTCCATGCACGGGATCAATCAATTCAGAAGCATCGGCCATTTCTGAATCCAATTTTCCTAAACCCTGAAATGACAAATCAAACTTTTAAAGTATTGATATAACGTATAAACATGAACAACTAATAAAAGTCTAGGGAAATTAAAAATTCACAACAAAATCTCTTTTCGATTTGACGTAAAACTAGTTCAGTGAAAATAATGTCTTCATTGGTCACTAAGACAGGGATAACAAACTCATCATAACTATTCAAAAACTTGACCTGCAAGCTGTAACACGCCAAAACGAACTATAAGATTGCTCTGGACATCGACATACCTTTGTAAGAATTAACGAGTATAAAAACTGCAGAATCCCGTAATATCCTTTCAGAGCCTCAATTTTCTCCTTTAAAATATTTTCTACTTGCGATATCGTCTCGAGCCTCAGAAGTCGTAAATTACGATGGAAAATTTCTTCTTCAGGTCGATTTATTCGTCGGTCTGCTATACTTGGTGGTGGTGTCACAGCAGCGTCAGATTCTGACTCGCAGGATATTCTTCTAGAGAGAGGCTCGTTTAGAAATGCAATGCAATAGGGACTGGAATTGGTTTCCATCTCACTGCCTTCCACTTCTAAAGATCCGGATGGTTGAGACTGATTCGAATCTTGTCCTTCCTGAATCCTTTGCAGCTTGGATCTGGAAGACGATGAAGTCGTAGCTTTGTGCTTTGCAGTATTTTCGTCGCTATTCGCTGCTTGGTATAAAATTTCAGCCAAACCCTGACACAACAAACTGTCCATCTTTTCTTTTGGAAGCTACCAGGAGAAATGTTTAATTAAAATTCTTTTCTATAGACATCGAAATTACTAAATGTCTTTTTCTCAAGTCATAAAATTATATTTACCCTTCGCCATAGGTTTTCTTGCAATAGGGACTGGTCCGTAATGATTGCTTTAAGAATGAACGCTTGAACCGGGGCTATGATAGCACAAGGTCCACCCTCACATTGAATTAAGGCAGATGGTTCCTCCTGACTATGAAAAAACCCTGCAAAGCAACGGTTAGCAATTAGCCAGCAATTAAAATATTTAAAACTGAAGCCACACATAAATTGATCATTAATCATTACCTTGTGACCATCTTCTGAACACATCTTCTTTTACTTGAAGGCCCCATAAAAGTTTACGAACAGCTTGGATATCTGCAGATACCGAGACTGAAGAATCTGCATCGACATCCATTTCACTAAAAAGGCATAAAACACAGACAGAATTTCGTAAGATTTTGAATATTTTAGTTATTTTACCAACTTTAGTTCTGAGTTTATATAGGCACTAAAATACAAACGAAGCCTTTTGAAATTAAAAAATTTTGGTTCAGAATAAATTGTTTTTCGTCAACGCTCACTAAGCCAGGGATAACAATAATCATCATAACCAAAGCACCAGATAAATTATTGATATGTTAGTTCTGAAAATGTTAATCAAGGTAAAGTTACAATAATAGGATTTTATTTTACCTTTGAAAAGGCTCCCGGCCTACCACTCGTCATGAACTTAAGAATCAGACCCAATATTTATTGGGGTGTTGTTAGCATTCGAATTGAGA
>Ga0210040_10002029_pt1 | contig 29291 bp, 14 predicted proteins | sample CryGeyCG12114_NA_FD_185462 | JGI IMG/M metagenome (GOLD analysis project Ga0210040, IMG submission 185462) | Groundwater microbial communities from aquifer - Crystal Geyser CG19_WC_8/21/14_NA (SPAdes) (version 2) | ecosystem: Environmental > Aquatic > Deep subsurface > Groundwater | place: USA...
AAATTATTATTGAAGCATAGCTTACAACACAAAAGCTGAACTATTTCCAATAATAGGGCGTAGTCATCACTTTTCCCCCTAAAAACTAATAACGACCTCTTGCTACATTCGCTTACTGCGGTTTATTATAACGTCCAATTACTTTCTTTCCCAACCTTACATTATTCATCAAGCACTGGTCATAATTTTGCATCACGTGGTTTAAAATAATCAATAAAGTTGGAGACTGACTAGAATTTTTAACTTGACGGGAAAGTTTTTCCCTCACTGAAACTACAAGACTTTTCATGTGGTTATTGCTTCATGCTCGTGGGGGTACTGCAACCGTCTGGAGAAAATGACAAATAAGATAATCCAGCATTTATATTCACTTCAAGTTTTTCTCTATATTGATCAATGCACACAATCTGCCGTTCACTTTGAGCCCTAATAAAATGTGCCCTTGATTTGTCAAATCCAATAGAACCAATACGTAACAAACCAAAAAAAACTCGCTTTAGCAATTATTTAGAAATTAACTTCATAGTTTGCCGCCTCAGCTTGCCAGTAGTGCAAACAAAACTATAATGCAAAATTGTTGAGCAACTTTTTGTAAGATTTTCAATTGTTAATGGTCACGTTTTGGGAAACAAAAATGCAAACCAAAGGAGGGACGTGATGATCCCAATATTTTTGCTTCCTATATGATACGCTATCGATGAAAAATGGGCATGACACGGGTCCGCATTCTAGTGCAGTTAGTTAGTTTGCACAGAAATAGAAGGAAATCACTTCAACTTCTCTCTCCATTTGAAGCGTGACTTTGTGTACCACGAACAAGTTTGTACTCTGTGAATAAGGTGTTCACAAAAACTAGGAGACTGACTCACTGTATTTTACATGCGGCTCCCTGCTGTGGTTTACATGTTCACACAGAGAAACCAACTGAAAGCTTTATGCGATTTAATTGAGTCCCCATCATTGGTGATAGTAAAACCAGTTGATTTCTATATTCAACACTAATAGTTAAACAATGTCAATTGATATTGACGGGAGCTGCTATGTATCAGGATTTTGTGACCGAAGAGATTTAGGTTTTTTGTACAAATTTAGCTCAGGAGACAGAAAAAGTGGAGGAGAGACTTTATGCACAGTTTTTGAGAATCTATGTAGCATGTGATTGTGGTTGAAGAACCATTCGCTGATTTGGTTCTTTCTCTGTGGAGCATTAACGATACCACAGAATGGAGAAAGTTTAAGTACGTAGTAGTAGTATACCAGTTTGGGAGACTGTCAGCGTGTGTGCAACTGTGTTGTGAGCACAACAAGGATGAGCAGATAAATAAAACTGGCGCTTCCTCTTACTCAACTCTCAATCACATTTTCTCCAATGGGAAACTTGAATGGAACAGTCGTGAATGATAAATTCGTTTCCCTTTCTGTAAGAAATTTTATGCCAGCTTTTGTTGGTTCTTGTGTAATAGAAAACTGAGTTCATTAAATTTGGGATCTGGCATATGATAAATGCGTTTCTTCACAGCTTCAAATTATGAAGGCAGTTCTTAAATTGTAATTAATGAGCCGAATTTTGAAATTTTTTATTTTTGCTGTGAAAAAAACTGTTGTTGTGTATATTATTTGCGACTAAGGGCATTTTGGAACTACCTTTATATGTTTGCATGGGAATTGCATAGTATGTGGAAGAAAATAAGTGATTGAACCCGAAGTCTTTAATAAGCATTTATTTTTAGAGCCATCAGTTGCAATACAACTAATTTATCGCTCACTCTCATAGTTTCAAGTGAGAAATTATTAACTCATAGTCTCAGCAGGTATGCTACGATAGGCAACGACACACCATTATGAATTCAATGAAAAAGTACGATAGGAAATTTCAGTAATTTCGTTAAAATTTTATATAGATTTCAAAAGAGTCTGCAGATTCTGCAGCTCGGCATTTATAACACGGCTATTTCCGTGGCATTAAAGCGAGCATTTTGTGTTTCATTAGCTACTGTTTATTTTCTTTCCTAAGTGAAAACACACTATTTGAAGAGATGTACCCTTGCCTACCTTTTACCTCAGATGAATTACAAACTAACTAAGTACACACAAGTCCACATTTCTTTCCTCAACATTTCAAGGCCTTTTGTACCCGAAATCTAGCAAAAAAAAAGCCTTTAACTCCCCACAAAGATTTCCAGTCGGCACTTCTTCATTGGTCTTGGCATGGAACAGTGTCCTCCATTTAATACCACTAACGTAGCAAACTCAAGGATTAGTTTGTGAAACTAAAGACAAATCTCTCTGTGTGTGAGCACAAGCTCAAAGTAGAGCCACAACTCTGGCACATTCCGCCCAAAAAGTCAGTCATGAATAGTGGATGGTGTGCTCACTTGAGGGAGACTACAGAGACACATTGCCCAGCTTAAAACGCAACAAAAGGGCGCATTAAAGGATTTCTAAATGAATTTCCAACGAGATGGAAAATTATTATTTGCGTCACACTGACTTGAACACTTGTGTTTATATTTGTGGTCTTTGATAGCATGATCACCGACCTATAGTCCGAGCAGAATTGAAACGGAGGGAATGCAATGCTATGGGACATGCATTTGTGTGTATTTGACGTTCGTTTGAGTTTTGAGAATAGACATTCAACATTTATTTCCAAAACTTTATAATATGATCCAAATGGACATTATCCGTGGTTGGAGACTATACTTTATGTCAACCAACTAGCTATAGCTTCCAAAAGTGTACATACATATATAAGACACAAGATTTATTTACTCTCAACTGTGTCACATGATTTGTCACACAAAGAGAATAGATTATGCTTGAGTAGCTAAACAGTCATAATAACTTTGCAAACAATGTGACGGGTCTATGCCATTCATTATAGGTAGTAGTCAGTACTAAGTAAGTAGTACGAGACGAGCGGCTTAGAAATAAGAGTCAATATTTGGCAGCTTTCTCTTGATTAATTGTTAAATAAGTAGACAAAACATATGGGTGTACTCATGCCCAAGAAAAGACTGGGAAAAATTGTGGTCCTTGCTATTTATTTTAAAAGCTAGGGTTACCAACTAACCAACCAATCTTGTCCATGACCAGACTAGTATATGCTGGTAACTAACCATACAAGCTATACAGCTCGTATATCACCTGAGAAAGCAATTGTAAAATTCCAAGGTCCCATTTTTTGCATGGCTAGTGGAAAAGAAGAAACAATTCATTTCTTTGAGAGAAGGAAAGGGGAGGCAAACAAATTGCTGACTTGTTCATTCCTCTTTGAATAATGGCGGTAATACACGAAACACTGTTGTTGGCATCTAGTCATGACCTATTATTCTGGGAATTTGCAGTGCACATAAATTTTGCAAATTTCTTTTGGTTAGCTTTGTAGCCCAGTATTTTGTTACAGGCTTCGTTTGATGGCTAGTTAGTTAGTTAGTGCAGCAAACTATATACCATATAGTATTTGCACTACTAGAGTCAATTTTGCTAGATTTATAGTGCAGTTACAGTTTTTTCAATTGCAAAAGAACATGGAGCATTTATTCATACTACTGAGGGTGCGTTTTTACACAGTTATTAAATGCTAAATAGGAAATCCGGTACCCAGGCTATGCTGCCTAACAAACTAACTAACTAACAACAAGTTGCTCAATTTCTATTTCAAATACAGAGCAGGTGAGATTAGGTAAATGGGAAGACGACTAGCAACTCATTCCTTCCGGCATTAATCTTTTCCCGTCATTTGATTAGCGTGGAACTAGAATGAAAGTAAAAGCAAGTTGGCAAATATTTACCAACTAACAACTTAGCAATCTTCTACATCTGACACCATATAAACGAGCGTACCTAGAAAAATTCTGTGGTAGCTCATATCAGCATTATTTATTTTTTATCCTCTTTCATGCTGGAAAATATTCGCTTTAGTTCAACCATTTTAAACGGCAGACTTTATTTTTTGGAATATATTATTGCATATATGTTTTTGAATGTTTTTTTTGATGGTAGAAGTGTACCATCTCGTTGATTTATGAGCGCTACTAGAGAGAAAGGAGCTTTTTCAATACAGCGGGCGGGACTCGACATTGCCCAGTTTTATAACTAATGTTCTTTGGTGCGGCTCCAAATTTCAACTAGTAGGCAGCCTGCACATCCCGTGTAGTGAGCGATCGTGTCAAATTACGTGAAACACATGGACCAGTCGAGCTGGGTATTTATCTTTTAAATTAAACGAACGTCAAGAGAAAGGAAATCAAGTAGTCTTCTTTGTTTGGAGACTCCTTCACAAATATACTAACTAACTAAGCCAAAGCCAAGTCTACCCTGTTTATCTTGAATGTGAGAAGGAAAATAATTTGGTCATCTCATTAGACTGTGGTGGCATATTATATTCTATAACGAAATAATAAAAATACTTGAAAGGTCTCTAAATAGAAGACTGAATAAAAATTCAGGCTTTATAACATTGCTTTCAAAAAATATAGATCCACTTGACAAAAGGTAATTGAGTACACGATAGCTTAATTTAAATTTTCCGTAAACACTTGGAAACGGTAGAGCATTTGGGTGACTACAACTGTATATTATTGGAAGTCATCTCCAGGATACAGAATGAAGGAAAAAACATAATATATTTTAAGAATGACAGTGAGATGACAAAAAGGAAAGTGAAAAATTGATGTAAACAGCTCCTTGTTCTCATAACTCTCAAGAAGAGAATATAACTTGTTTGTGCTCCCCACGTTTATAGTTAGTTAGTTAGTTAGTTAGTGGACCGTCTCGAGAATTGAGGACAGTTTTGCTTTTTTTCAAAAGCAGATGGTAACAAAGACACTATATAATCTATTTAGTTTGTCCATCATTCGCGCTTAGTTAGTTAGTTAATTGGGCGCAGCCTTTTCATCATATATGGCTTAAAGAGCTCAAAAAGACCGTAAAATAGGATTCAAAGTGTGTATGTTATTGAAAACAGTGTTTTCGGTTTACAAAACCACATAATTATTACTATGAACAGAAACGCATTCTGTTTATGTTTACAAGAATGACACTTGAAGGATTGTACATGATATTGAATTAATATTGTGTAGTGTCACCTTGGTTAACCGTCCATACAATACGAAAATCCCAGCGCCAATTCGTTTTGTAGGTTTTTCAAAGCCCAAAATCCTTCAACTTTCCTTATTCCATTTACTCATGCAAACTTAAGCCATTAGTTGCTTAAAGTCATGTATACTTCTTGTGTTTCAAACTTGAGCAATAAGATGGAGAAAGTAAAGGAAAGTGTTGGATTAAGTTATACGACATGCTTCCCTTGCAGTTCTCGTGAACTCTTGTGATTTCCTAAGCAGGAGTTGCGTGATGACAGTGAAATGTTATTAAGTCTAAATGATGTGTTGTGGTGTGGCTGTAAAAGCAAGTCTGATAACCACACTTGCATGCTTTGTTAGCATTTAGGATCCCATATTTAAATGAATCCATCTTTCAGAGGCATTGTGTGTCGCTCATTTAGTTAGAGACAACTAAAAACTCCCCCCTGGTTATTATATGAAAATATAAATCCTGTACGTGGCTGGCGCATTAGACTCCGTTATGAGAAAGAGAAAACAAAAACAAGACAAATTATAACGGATTGATTGGCTTTGTAAAAGTTTTATGTCCACCAAGAAGAAGTTAGACTCGTGTCATTCCCATTTGGTCTACTTTCTACCTTAGTGTGTGAAAGTATCTCTTTGTGAGCTCTACCGTGAGATGACACATATAAGAAATGAAGCAATGATTGGAAATTTTTATATCCTTTTCCAGAAGAGCTTACTTTGTATTGCCTTGTTTCTGTCTGGGAAGACAAAAAAGGCCATTCTCTCGTATATAATACACACACAACACACACACATATACACATGAGTTTCTTTACATTTGATCCTATATATTGCGCCTAGTTTGTCGCTCTTTCAATTTATCACAAAGGATATAAGACTTACTATTACTGCTTCTCCTATGTTTTTGGTACTGAGGATTTATTGCCCAAAGCCACAAATGGTCCTCGTATTTTATATTCCAGTATGTGTGTGTGTGCCCATAACGGTTTCTCACATGACCGGTCCGAAATGTAACTTTATTTTCCACCAAAAAGAATGATTATCGCAATTTTTGGGACTTTTCTAACTACAAATACGGTTAGCCAATTTTTTCCGTCACATTTGAATGGACTATATACAGTCCGTTCCAAAAACCGCTTTACATCTAGATTTTTGGGGTACAAAAAATTATGGAAGCACAAAAGGTAATTTTTATAGGTATTATGCCAGTACTGACAATTAATGTATACATACATGCTAAATTGCATCCCGATTAAATCCAAGATGGGCGGGAAATTTCCAACGAACAATTTTTTGGGTGTCCCAGACCCAGAAAGAGCTTTACACGTGTTGATTCCCATAAATAGCGAATTGAGAATCAGAGATTTTTTTTTATTTTTTGCTCTCAAAATTTTTTTGAATGATTTTGACAACTTTTGTATCACATGGTATCATACATTGCCAAAAAATCTTAAGGTTAGAACTCACAGTACATCATATGAAACTTTTTTTTAAGAATTCACCTATTTCAAACGGGAGAAAAAAGTAAGCTTTTTCGAAAAAGCCAAGCACTAATAGCTCGGTAGTTAAGTTCTCAATACTTCTCTGCCTCTGCAGTGCTCTCAGTTCGACTGAGTCTGGCTACATGAAAAAAGTCTGGTACAAACTAGCTAAAGGTGAATGCTATATGCATTAATGTCTTGGACCGCTCTCTTACATTTGTTTACGCTCGGAATCTGATTAATACAGTTCCATTGAGTCAAAGAAATCATTGGTGGCCGGGGGAGATATGGTTCATATGCTAATTAGCTATGATAAAGTATTTCTGGCGACGGGTCGTATTCTGAGTGTGAGACAGTAGTGGAATAGGATTTGCCTATAGAGTACCAGACAGTGTATACCGGCATTTCTGCAATAGGCCTATTATTATTATTAGAGCCTCCGCAGAGTGTCTGCAGGTGCGTGTAAAAACATATCTGTAGACCGGCCATCAATACATACATACATACATACAAGTTTTTTCGAAATGTGCATCCGGTTTGAGATATTTTTGAAAATTTGCAAAAATAGAAAAAAACCATTGATTTCCGATTCGCTTAAGGGTTAATCCTTATGCTACCACTAAATCTTAAGAAATTTAGTTAAAGGAAATTAACATCTGTAAAATATTTTTCCGTACACCCGAAAAATAGTTTCTTGAAAATTTCTCGCCAACCCTTGATTCGATGGATATGAAACTTGGCATTTGTTTTTTACATTTTACTAGTAATAGAAAACATGAAAATTATCTTCTCGGCTTCCATAGTTTTTTGTGTATTCCAAATATCTAGGTGTACACCTTTTTTTGTAACGGAGTCTATTAGTATACAAACCCTTTTGGATTTTCTTCCGCCTTCTTTCACAAGACATTAGTTTGTGTACAAAATTTGAAAGATTCGGGTGACAAACTCTAATGGATTCCAGCACTTAAAAATGTATTCGTTTTCTTCTCAGCTAACAATGGACCGCAAAAGTGCTGAAGGAAAAAGTAATCCAGTGTAGAAATAATTTCTTTTCTCATTTGAATACAGTGAACCAAGAAAATGGCATTTCTAAAGAAATCCATCCAAGGTAATCCTTTTCCCGTTCCAACTTTTTCCAAAGTATAGTTTTTCACCAACATTATTCACTTACGGCACGGATGATGTAACCAAAAGCGTAGAAAGTAGTACAGGTTTACTATACGTTCATGCGTCCCAATCAATGCAAAGAAGATTAGGGGAAAGTCTTTACATTATTAAACGTTTGCTAGCAGCTCCCACTACTTTGACGAAAGGAAAATAAAAGTAGAGTAAACACATTGGAAATCAAACATGAGAAAAAGGTAGACCACAAATCACAATGGAAAAAATAACCTGAATTGTCAGTGCTAAATTGCAGCTATCTGGATTTTATTGACCAAACCTTTAACTCTGAATAGACCATAGATGTAAATAAAATAAGCATCATCCATATATCTAATAATAATAGCACATAATTCCAATTCATATATATAATCTATGTATACATATACTTTTCATTCTCTTTTTTTAGCCTTCCAGTCTAATACGAGAATGTTTACCTACACATTACTTATCATTACACATTGCCTGCACGTATACACTCATCAATTTTCATTCCTATACATATAATGCCTACATGAAAAACAAATACCCAACTTTATGTTCAATTTATTACGGTACGGTACCTATAATTAACAATATACCTAACCTAACCTTAATGTAATTTGAAACTTAAATCCACACTGTAGTAGTAAATACATTCATTACATAATGTTGCTCCTAATGGAACGTAATACTATCCTTATAGTGATTAAGTAATTAAATAATACACAGAATACTGCTTAATCTTATCTCAATATATATACATTTTGATTACGTTAAGTTTAAATTTACAATAGCACTCACTCACCCACAACAGAGTGGGAATTGAAACTCGATACTTATAAAAACACTTACTTCCTACCACAAAGAAATAGCGGTGGCAATAGTACTGAAAATGTGGTTGCTTAAGCTGAAGAATAAAATGTTGAAGAAAAATTGATGCTCATCATTTTGAAATATTTGTATCCAAGAGATACTTGAAGCTCCACTGTGCTGCATAGCTGCAGGAGTTTCTCCTGCAAATAAAATATACGCCGACATGTTCAATCATTGTATTAGAAACAAAAGCATTCTTTTGCTAAAAAGCGTTGTTGGGAAGCAATATTCCAGGAAACTTCAATATTAATATCCTTCATATGTACTAAAAGGTATTCAATCTTCTCTATAATACATCTACCCCCACAAGTTGTAGTGCGTCACGTTGAGCCCGATAAAGAAAGTAATCAACTTTTAAAGTAGACACGAAATATTACAGATTTTAATAAGGTATTAACAATGAAATTAACACAAGACCCAAGAAAATATTAAAACACGATTTCAAATGAGCCTTTTTGCCATTATAAAGTTGAACAAGACGATATCTTGGATGTCGGAGACAAAAAGAGAAATGAGAAAAGTTTAGCTTGTTCACCAAGTTTTTATTCAATGCTCATGTAGCCTACGAACTAACTAACTAACAGCGTGTACTCATGTTGTAACCTCATGTCTCTAATCTTTAGCAATTAATCATCAGTCAGTGGCTTTTTACACAATGATGAAGAGAATACTAACTAGCCAGCTAAAATTGAACAAGTTTTAGGTCTCTACCAGCTCAATAGTTCTATGGTAGCTATTATACAGCATGTATATTTCACATGTAAGGGAGGGAGCGACTGAATTGGCCTTTTCATCTTTTAAATAGATGAAGATGAATACTAGATGATGATGATGATGATGACATAATTCTGCTGCATTATAACTAACTTATTCTCACTCCTGATGCACATACGGGTTAGATAAATTGGTTGATTTAATTCCAAGAAATGAAAGTTCTTACATTGTAACTACCTCTGGGTTCTCCTTTTACAAAAAGCTGTTCAATGCAAACATACTACAGTAAAATATCACTGGAATATTCCACAGTCTATGCCTCATTACAGTGTGTGTGTGTTTGGGTGCATTCCGTGTATGAAACTTTTTTCATGACTGTCCTATACTATATGTGAGAATTAAGTTTTCTTACATTATTATTGTGTGCAGTCAGTAACTTTATTTTCTAAAAAACTTTCACTAAGAATCTAATAGTTTTGAAATGCACATATTCCGTATATGCAGCAGTAAACTGAATTCACTGCCTGAGTAATTATATTTTGCAATGCTTTAATCTTGCACACGGAAAGCCAATCTTTCGTGTAGAATTGAGATGTGGACAGGATTATTTAAAATTCACGGTTGAAGCCAATAACTAACAAGAAGAATCTTTGTACACACAGTAGTTGAGTAATAAGTACGGGCTATTGACAATCTCCATGAGCGGTTTCTCAGTATTCCTAAAGGATTTCACATTTGGATTGGTAAAAGTGGCACTGCCAAACTCATTTGGTACACACTCAAAGCCTATAGGTTCTCACTTACCGTCGATAACGTGGACATGGATAGAGTTCTCTGTGAGATTACCCAAGGAGCAAATGTACGGCCCAGAGTCATTGCTTTTGGCATTTGCAATGTACAGAACGCTCACAGCTTTTTCCTTCCGTATTGTTGTCTTCACGCTACAAAAAAATCCAATCAATAAGTCATTTTTTGTATGTACTCACAACACAATGAGCTAGTCAAGTTCGTTTGGGGCCACATTAATCGTAATGTGGCTTAAAACATAGCGTAAAATCTTCATAATGAATTCAAAATATATTAGTTCCCAATGCTCCTTAATACTTTCAGAGCAGAAAAAAATTTAAAAAAATTGAAAGGGGATGATCCAAATTTTGAAATTTTCACGTGTTTTTTTCTATAAGGATTTTTCAAATTTGATTATCGATTTGGTATAGTATATATTCAAGGTTTACTTTACGTAAAACCCTTTCACGTCAACATGGAGAGTTATGTAACATTTTAGATTTTTGAATCTTCATAACGATTTTAATGCGATTTTTTTCAACTATTTATGTGTTGTAAGCTAATTGGACGCAAACAATTTTTACCGGGCCATTGTGTATGAGTTCTGTTTGACAAGTTGATTTCTTTAGAATCTAAGCATGGACTAAAATTACTGGTTGGTTGATTGATTAGTTAGTTACTCTATTCTCAAAACTCAAACGGACGTCGAATACACACAAATGCATGTCCCATAGCATTGCATTCCCTCCGTTTCAATTCTGCTCGGACTATACTTAGTAATCGATACGGATTGGAACTTCAATAAGGAGGAGAGTTGCGCTTATGGGACTTCAGTCAGTTAGTTAGTTAGGCTAATGAAGTTGCATGCATACGGCAACAGATGCTTCACTGTGCTGGGTTATAAAGGAAACTGATGATTACCATCGACAGATCGTTTTGGATTTCAGACTAGATATAACCTAAAGTAGATTGGTATTATTAAATATAAGCAAGTAAGTAATAGGAAACTTAAGTAGATTGAAGTTAGAATTGGGAATGCATGTACGTCGTGCATGACAGTTTTGAGCCGTACTATACCATGATGTGATTTGCGAAAAACGTCTATAAACGAGGGTGAGTTGGTGTAGTATCGACTCTAAAATTTGCAATGTATTTGCATAGAAACTATCGTGATTAGAAAGAAAGAGATGGCTAGCTATATACATAGTTAGTATTTTTAGTACCAGGCAAAAATCCTTTATATGATTGGTCTTGATTGGCTGCACTTTCGCTAGCCGGCGAACTAAAAATAAAACGGCAGTCATGAATTGGGGAGAAAGAACAGTTTCTAGGATTCACTTAGAAACTAACTAGGAAATCTTAAGTTCTTTTTAACTTTCTCCCATATTTTGTGTAGTAGTAAGCAAACCCACGTTAAGTAAAGCATACGGTCCCCATCAACATTGTTGTGAGTGAATATGAAACTCGCATTAATAGTATGCCGAGAAAGATGAAAAGAAAAGTTGTAAATAGAATTTGTACTGAGCAGCCTGGCTGGATGGTCTAATGAGAGAAAAGTTTGACATCTCCGAGCTCCGAAATATACTTGCTTACTAACTAACTAACTAACTAACTATTGTACAAGGCAGTAGTAGGTTCCCAAGAAATGAAAATACTTCTTGTACTTACTTTCCTTGGCTGTTTGAATTTTTAACTGCTATTAAATCAATAGCTATGGCAAGTAAACCGCAGACAGAAAAAAGCTCATGCGGCTTGCATTATTTTTTTGTCTACTTTGGTGCAAGGCATACTCAGAGGACGTAAAAAACAAACTTTTTTTCACTCGGTCCATTACAACAACTAAAGAGAAAGTTGGTATGTGTAAAAAAGCTCGCAGTGCAACTAACCGAATTGTTTGCAATCTGATTGTGAGTAAAAAGGGACGGAAATTGGATTCAAACAGACATACAGATTTACTTACACTGCAAACTTTTGACGCAAATGGACCAACATACATACATGCATATATTACATGGCCTCAGCCGAATTGAGCCGGCACTGTTAAAGGCTTACTGCGTGCGGGTGAAAACCACTCTCATATTACTATGATGAGTGAAACTGTGTGCTATGAATTTATTCATGAACAGATTCACTCATGGGAGGAATAAGGCGCGTCAGTGAGTGACTCACTGACTGGGGCATACAGATATAGAAATCCCATTTCCCAACCTAAGGTGTACTCACAATAACAACAATAGCAGCAAATACATGTCATAGTATATTTTATACACCTCTCTGTGTGCACAGTGTATTTTTACATACTATATAGTATGAATGTAGTCTTCACTTTCAAGTATCTCTCACTAACTAAACTAGCCAATGACAATAATTCCCTATTTGTTTAACATAATGGCATGTGCTGTGAATGCATGCACCACTTCAATTACTAAAAGTGCTAGTTTTATAAGTATAAGTAACTGACAGTAGCAGAGCAATAATAATAATCGTGAGGGCACATTACTTATGAAATTCAATGAATACGGGAGTAATGTCATGAGATTCCAATGTGTCACCGGAGAAATGCATGCTTTCATCACATTTCCCATGTTATGCAATTGCTCTCATAACTAGGTAACTAAATAAAACGATGAGACATGTAGAATTCCCAATTCACAATGTATAGTACGCAATCACTGACTGCAGGCTATTTTGTCACCCCTTTGTCCTCATTTAAAAGACAGTAAAGAGATACATTTTTTGTGCACAATGAGCTAGGTAAAGACTGTTTTTTTTTTGCACACAGGATTCGCCTCCTGCGTGAAAATTATATGGCAAGTGCGAGCAGTTTTATACGTACGTAACGTACCATCTCAACTTTATTGGGCCTATAAAGCCGCACGCAATTCAACCTCAACCCCTTACCTCTTTTTGGGAGATAAATGTCAGCCCAGTTTATGGCTGTGAATGAAACATTAAGGGAAACATTTAGAGCCGTTTACTCCCAAAGTGGGATAGAAAATGGGACTGCTATAACCAAATAGCATGTAAAAGTAACCATCTCTTTTACTTACTTGGAGTAGTGGTGGCGAAAAAATTTGCTTGTGATCAGCCATTCAGATATGAAAAGTTTGGAAATCGCAAGTACAAGTTTGCACAGGTTTTTTTCTTCATGTACAAAGTTAGGATTGAGCATAATATTTAGAAGCAATAGATACCTACAGTAAGACGCTTTGGTCTATCTAATCTATAACTACTGTTTTCTTGATCTTGCAAACTAAAACTAGCTAACTAATGCAATGACGACGATAGTGACCATATGAAATCATTAATCAAAACTTTTCCCCTATATCGGTTAAGAATCCATTGCTCTGGGCTATATTTACGTTATCAACTCACAGTAATTTTACTTTTGGAATCTAATGGGTCACATTAAGCCTTATATGTGTGATTCCGCGTACAGTTTGTTAGTTTCTTAATAGTGCCATCATCTTAGATGGTAGTCTTTTGTCTTGTCCCAGGTTTGCTAGTATTTTACGAGAGCCATATATTTTAGTACACAAATGTAGTAGTAGTATCAGAGTACAGATCTTTGTTTGAAGAGCGCAGCCTTCCCAGTTGTATTTTTATGACCCAAATGAGGTTTTCCTAATTCCACATGAAATTCCTGGCCTAGTAGAAAATCAGATTCTTATGTTTAAAAGTCAAGACGGCAGAAAAAAACTAACTAAGCTAGCTGTAAAATGTTGTGAAGCATTGCATACAGATAAATAGTAATGATTAGCTACGGGGAAATGCTATGATTCAAACACAGTGTTTAGTAAGTCTACAAACTGAAGAGCTACAACTTTCCCTTGCACTGCATACAAGTGATTGCAAAAATGGTGATGGAGAAAGTTTAAAGGCAAATCAGGTGATTAGCATGCTAACAGTTTCTGCAGTACAAATTTGCATTGAGCCCTCACAGTATTAGAAATAAGTGGAACAAGTCTGGAGTTACTAACGAAAACAAAGCTGGAGCGTAAGCCATTGTAATAAGCTTTTGTTCTCACCAGTTGATTAGAAATGCTTTGGTTGGCTCACTTGTAAATAAATACAGAGACAGAATCTGTTAACTAATTTGCTAACTAACTACTACAGAGCAAGCTTTGTAGACTTATTCATTTCCTAAATATCGCTTTGATTTCCGATTATAAAAATGCTTACATGCTTCCCTCCCTATGTGTAACTAAAAAATATCGATTACAACTTTCTATTGTTAAGCTCAAGGAAAAGCCCATTCAAATGGTTCCTTTAGCCAACCATTATTTACACGTCGAAAGAAAACCATTAAAATATCTGTCATCTGAAAAGAGTGGAATAACAGCAAACAAACCCACTATTTCATGCCTATCTATTCTTACTGGACTGACTTAAACGCCGTTTTTTCATTTCATTGCTACTGCCAAAGAATCAAAGTCACTATAAATCTTCATCAATGTCAATGCACTTGTTTACTATGCAAGGAGTATTGGGAAAACGCCGATATAGTGCCACACTCTCCCTCCCTATATATGCATGCTCCCATGAATCCAAAACTTGACGTATAATATAAACTAATATAGATCTCTCCTCTCAAGTGCCATTCCATTGAAAAAACCACATTGAAACCTGTACAAGCACAAATCCAGTCCTTGCTCCCATTTCCTACTTTGTAATCACAGGAAAACATGAGTAGGTAAAGTGAAGCGTTAAAAATGGTAATCCACCCGGAAAGATAATCCTACTGCTCCATCATGAGTTCAAAACACACAGAGACAGACATCAAATAGAATGCTGTGAAATTCCAATTATGCGTAAAAATTGTTCAACAATCCTCCGCATCACAACTCTCATCCATCCATCCAATCAGCAGATGAAATAGGGAAACAAAACTAACTCCATGTGATATACAATGGAGACTATGGCAAACAAACTGGATGCCCAAATTATCCTAACAATGTAAACTTGCTGAAGAACCACAAAGCACGGATCCACAAACCTAATTTTTTTGTGTCCCACATAACGAACATCTAGAGTTACATGACTACTACGTACTGTCATTCCTGCACCATGGTCCTGATAACATTTTACATGCACAGATAGGGATAGATGCAACTCATTGTTAAAGCTCAAAAATATGAGCCAATGAAACTAACTGGTTTGTCTAGATAAGCGCACATAAACAAACAAAGAAGTAAGCGAGCCTCTCCCGTAGTAGTACATTATCCAGTGCACAAAAGAAATGGAGTTGTAGTAGCAGCATTTAATCTTGTTGTCTGCTTTTGTGCCTTCTATATGAACCAAAGAATGGAGTCCAACCAGGATATTACATATTATATGAGCAACGGATGGAGAAGAAAGTAAAGGCCACAGAAGTTTGCATGCATGCATACCATAGTCAGTTAGTTAGTTTGTTGGTTTGTAGTTAGTGACAATAGAGAAATGCAAAAATCTGTGTTTCAAGCCTTTAAAGCTTTTGCACAGTTAAATAAAGATGTAAGTTGTAGTAACAAGAGTTTAGAAGCAGTTGATTGAATAGTTTGTTCAGGAAAATCCAAAAATGCTTATGCTATACTGACAGACTGTGTGAAGCATTGTGTGGATCACATTTATATATTTTTCATAGGTCTCAATCCAAAAACATTATAGACAAATAAGAGGGAAAGAGAGAATATAGCGAAAGTCATATGTAGGGGTGATGGGATTATTTGATCTATGTTATGGGCACATGTACATGTATGTATGTTATAGTGGGAAGTATATAGGTCAAAATATTGGAGCTCTCTTGTTAGGATTCCTAAAGAGAGGAAAGCGGGCGAAAGATTGGACTATGGGTTCAGGAAAAAGTTTCCGACAATTGAATCCCGTGCACGAAAAAGGCCATTTTATGTACTTGCATTACGAATAAAGTGCGGAGCTTTACAGAAAAAAAAAGGCTGAGTGGGTGAAGATGATAGAGTTTGTTTTCCTCTCCCTGTGTTTGACATATGGATTTTTGCACTGTGTGGTGGAATGTAAAAGTTCGAAATGGCCCCGGTATGGAGGATCATTATAAATAATGGATATTGTCATCTTGTATGGTTTTATTTCGTTTTGGCTTCATACATACTTATCATATTGAAAAGAACCAATAATGAATGATTTAGTTAGTTAGTTAGTTAGTCAGTAGTTAAATTTTTGGTACCTGATGCCTCCTCTGGAAGTATCGTAATTGAGCGTTTTGTTCCCTTGTTTCCACAAGATGTTGTACAAAATGGGCAGATGAGTGATCACACATCGCAGTTCCAAAGTGGAGCCAGCATTATAGAATTTGTCGGATAGGGGTCTTCCCAAATTATCCACAATTTTGATCTTGGGGACTGCAATAAAAGAGAGTGAACGCCAAAGTGAGTTATTTTTTGTCTGACATTGGAAAGAATCCCAATCTATTTCATTTTAGACACGTATACTGGAAATGCACATTCTACAGCAGTTTTTCCCTGAATATGATGACCATTGCTTGGATGGAAAATGTTTGTTGATACTGATTTATGACTTTCGGGGCTCGGGCTCTACCCAGTAATGGGAATAGGTAAGCCAAAAGTGACCGGAAACAAGAATTACTGTATTTCAGTTCTTCCCTACATGACGGGGGCACAGTGCACTATGAGTACACATACATACGGAATTGGTTGCAGCTTGGGAAGCAATTCAATTTTGTGTATGACCCTTAATTGTGTATATTGGTCCTTGCTAGGAAGCTAAATTAATCTTTAAAGCACTGAATCACAGTGTAGCTGCACAACATGCTGTTTTGTACTAGTTTAGTTAGAATCTTAAAGCATTGCGAATTTGATACGTTTTCTCATGTTTAAAAATTACTGCTCATAAATATGTGTTCCGAAATAAAAGCCTTTTAAAGTGCAAGAATGACATAAATTTCCATTTAAATACTCAAGGTCTGCTCTGTGAATTTGGAAAAGGTGTCAGAAAAAGCTTTTAAAGAAAACATTGGTCTACAATTTTGACGTCAATCAGTTTTAATGGAACCGAAAATTAAAGCTGTTGTTTAAGATTCCTTAAACTGGCGTCTAGACCTCAAAATATCGGTCTAGGTACTAATAAAATAGTCCCTATTGTCTTCTGCGCTCTACTTTCTTCCTCCTATACTTAAAAACAATGCAGCAATCCACTTTCAACAAATATTTCGCACCTGCTTTTCAATTTCATCCTGCCTAGCCAACAAAAATAATATAAATCAGTGTGCCATGCACCAACTCTCATTTCCATAAAAATCTGCACACAAAAATACAAACTTAAAATTCTGTACCATAAAAAAACACCACATTTTCATATGGCAAAAGCCGCACTCCTCAGGGACTCACAAGCGTCAAATAGAGTATGTAACAATATGTAGCCATTTCCTCACAGACTACTTGGGCCATATAAGATCTGTACAGTGAAACAAGATGAAATGAGGGAAGCATTGAAGCCGACATTACAAGGTTGTGACAAATTTGCAATTTCATGGGAAAAATTGTCGTCAGAAGACCAATTCCGGAGAAAGGGTATATATAAGGGTAATTGACAGTGTACCCATGTCTTTCATTTTTGCCCAGCATCGGCTCCATAGCACAGTCAGTACATTCCGAATGCATGCCATAGTAGTTTGCCAAGGGGCTCAGTCACTACGTGTAATATATAGGGAGAAAAGAGAGGGATGTGGACGTGACTACAACATATTGCTCACTTACTTGCCCATTTCATAACGTGTGCATGTGTGTGAGCAGAGGGGAAAATACAATGGAGTGAGATGGATGTTCGCCTCTTAAATTAGTTTCTTTTCTTACTCATGGATCCCTTTTGGAGTCTACAGGAACCAAATGCTTTTCAAATCTTCATCTTCTTACCAGCCAACGTAAGGAACTAACCAGCTAGCTAACTAACTAACTCGCTCACTGACTTTATATGGACTACTTGTACCTCGTTTATTCTTTGATTTTCTAGCTTAGACAGTGTTGAGGGAACAAAAACTCATCCGCTATAAATCTGCTGTTTATAGAATTACTCTTTTTAGCGCAATTTGTCTCCTGTTAGACCCATTACTGGCTCCCTTTTCGACCTTTATGAGGCTATGTAGTGTGTGTACATGAAAAGGGTTTTCGTTACATAACTCCTTTGGTATGCATTCCATTTTTTATGCTATCTTGTTATTAGACTGCGGAGTTGAGACTGGCAAGGAATGCAGTCTTTTGCCATATGTTGCTGGAGGAAATATTTGTCGTAGTTGGAGTATAGTGCATGGAAAATATGCAGATGATAAAATAAATGCACTCAGTAGGTTCCAGAGGCATTTGAGGGAGCTAATTTCTAAGAGCAGTCTTATAACTTCTCTTATCATTTTGCGGTGCCATTTAAAGTGACATTTTAACAGATTTTGCACTGTGAATTGTTAAGTTACAAACTATGTGCATCCACAGAGAAAGTAAAAGATTTGAAGCATGAATTTTCATCTTGGCGTATTCATTCAGTGTATACACTGTTGGATAAAAGTTCACAACAAAAATGCTACAGCTGTTTAAAAAAACTTGTTTAAAATGAAAATCGTTCCAGTTGAAGCTAAACTCTAAAAATAGCAACATAACCAATTGACTGTAGTATGTACTAGACTGCTAGTATCAATTCGAATGAATATAGATAGTTAGTTAGTTAGTTAGTTCGTTATTAAATAACTGAATCACTGTATTCAAATAATGAAAACAATCTAGAGTAACACCAAAACCAAAATGAATTAGCCGAACGCAAAGGGACAAAAGTGTTTCAGGTCCAACTGGCTCGTAATATTAGGAGAATAATAGAAAGTACGTAGTACGTGAGCTTTCACTATGAATTTTTAATGCAGTCAGAAAGGGAGACCCCATGGTACAGATGGTACAGTAATAATGTTTGCATGTCTCATTCATGCGTACCTTAACATTCTCAATGTTCAATGCCAAAATGAACATATAGTTGCCAGTACGCGTGCATTGTCAGCCAAATGAGAATGGCTGACTCCTCTCATTGTCTTCTAATTATTCCTCAAATAATTGCTTTCAATGGTACGACTAGGAAATTAATTCTGACTACTACACAATTGTTAGTAATCTCAAATTTCTCATCTCGTACATAAAACACACAATGTGTGACAAGGGATGGAGGAAAAGCTCATTTGGAGGCAAATAAAAATTGGAATGTACTGAATGCAGTAAAACATGGCTCCAACTGCTATAAGTATATCCCAAGCACAGGAGAAAAGAACATGCAGTTCAATACAGAGTTCAAGTTACACTCACATTTCTTCCTTCCTGCCATGTGAACAAAACTGGGTGTATTCTTGCGCCATTTTTTATCTTCACATGGTTAGTTAGTTAGTTAGTTAGGATGCATGGGTTGGAAGGAAAGTGGACCAGCCCATTCTGTGAACACGGTTTGCGAATTTTTCAACTACCAATTTTCAGTAGCACAAGAGTCATCTACGTTTGTAATTTGCACAGTAGCAAGTATATTGGAGATTGGGGAAAAAAGTCTATTTTTTATATGAAGATTCTTACAAGTGGCGTAGGAGGGTTTGATAGTGCAGCAATGAAAAAGTTTCAGAGTAAGTGTAGGTTTTTTTTTGGTCAAATCGGGTGGAGCACTCTGAGAATTTGTGGAAGGTAATGCATATAGACAGTTTAAGGGATTTCCTAAAGGATTACGTAATGCTCTCCTCTTGTTGATTAAGAAGACTTGTAAACTTGGACTGCAGGAAACCAAAAGTAAAAGCTAAAATAAGTTTGTTCCAATTAAAGGAGTGAGCTGACTAAGACTAACCAATTGGTGCAGAAAGCCATGTGTCTTAACTTTCTCTGGCGTTATTTGTGTTTGTAAATGTATTTATTTGTGTATGGTGAATTCGGATTTTTGAATAAACTATTTTTTTAACGGATAGTATTTTTTCAATACAATTTGTATTTAGCTAATCTATTATAGTTTAGTTAGTTACAAAGAGAATTGAAGAATTTTTATTTTCGTTAACAAAATGCAGGCTTCAATTGGATGAAAATATTCATATTTGAAGTGTTACTACTTTCTGTGATCGGATTCTGTTTTGTATTGCCACTTTGTACTTTTAGTATTATTACTACTACTTTGTACATTGTATTGTATTTAAGAGGCTTTAAGGAAGTTTTGAACATGCATAAAAGACCGCGTTTGTTTAAACAAAAACATATTAAGGGTACACCTGAAGCCGTGTAATTTTGTAGATTTCTACGCTCGTACTTAGTATTTCTAGCCAATCAGACCAGTAGATAAAGGAAAGTAGTCTGCTCTGATTGGCTCAGAGAAGTACGCGCGTCTGAGCGCTCGTCGCGAGACTTCAGGTGCACTCCTATTGTTTTCATAATGTTGTTCTTGAAATAATTGATGTATTTTTTTTCTTTTGCTTCCTATCTAGCTGCAACTGATGCTTTCATCTTTTCCAATGCCTAATTTCCAGAAAACTGGATTATTTACTAATTGTAATTAATTACTACGATGCTTAGGACTTTTATAAGCCATGATTCGCTCGAAAGGCTTCCAGAAATATAGTCTCACTTAAAGCATTAATATGCATCATTATCACGTAAGAATATGTAAAATCCAAAGCTCCAGAATTTTGCGGTAAATATATACAAAACGAGTTCAAGCACGAGCTCAATCTATTCAATACAACCTACACAGCAATTTTATCCTTCTAGCTATATGAATTGAATAAATCCTTGTCACATAGTTAATTTTAGCTACTTTGCGAAAAAGCGCTTCTGTCAACTCCTTGTGATTGAATTTCAGGTTGTCGACATTTGCCTTCGCTGTGCAGTATAGATGACGATCATCACACACATGATATGGAGGGGGTAAAAGCCGAGTAAATGATGATGACAAGGTGACACGAAAATCTCTATAATAATAATCTTGTTACAGAGCGATGAAAGCAATCAGCCTTAATCCATCTATCTATGAATGTATAGGATACGAGCTGGGAGCAAAATATGGGAGATGCTGTAAATGACATTTTTGCTCTCTCTTCCATACAAAATAGAGACAGGGGGAAAAAGATAAGCAGCCGTTTGTCCCAGATTCAATCACAAGATCGCTTCATTGTTCGGGCACACGTACCCGTTCTTAACGACTTACCTATGACAGTGAGCGTGACATGAAGTACAATAGGCGGATGACTTGACACTTGACATTGATAGTGGCCTTCATCGTCTTCTTTCACAGGCTTGATCCGTAATTTCCAATTGTTAGGCTGCTCGAAATTTATACTCAGACGCTCATCTCCACTATATGTATGAAGCCCTGGAAATGTGCACACAAAATCAATATGACAGTTTATTCACATCTCGTTGAAACTGGATAATTAGGCTTAAAATAGTTTAATGACTTTCTTCCTTGTTAGCTTATTGCTCCAATAACATGCTTTACAAATATAAGATACGAGTGAGGGGAAATGTTTTTTTGTCAGATTTAACAAAACATAGACATACATAGACCAAACACAATTAACAGCAGGAAGTTTATGAACCATCTTTCGTACTTTGCAGTGCGTATAAATTGTACTTAACAGAGCAAATTATTACACGCACTAACTAACTAACTAACTAACTAGCTACTTACTAATATATAGTAAGAAAGCATTGAACTCATATTTTCTCCAAAAATGTACCACAAATGAGAGAGCAAGTGCGTACTTGAAAAAATCATAGGAACTAACTAAAAAGTCTTTATCTTTTTATTATACCACGACCCCTCGTTAAAAAGACTACTAACTACAAGTTACTGTTATCATGCGAGTTTTTTTAAAACTCCTAATGTCATTCTGCCATTAGCAGCTTGGGGTATTATAAAGTAGCTTACTAAATGACTACACAGCATCAGCAGCAGCACTGAAGCATCGTAACTAACTAACTAACTAACTGGGTTAGTTATAGAGTTAACTCCATAACAAAAAAGATATATCGTGAAAAATATTAGTTGGCTCCCATTACTACGAACATTCTATTCTACTGCAACTTCTTCCTATCTTCATCACTAGGGCCACTTTTTTGAACACCAAATGCAAAGTCTAGTGTGTGCTACAAGAGGTTTTCTCATCATCACCATATTTCAGTCCACTCTCGTATTACATTAGAGAACAGGAACAATTACTTTCACCGACTACTATTTGGGCCTATATATGTGAGCTTTTTGCTCCTTTTTTCTCACCACATTCTTCTCCTTTAGGACTCGGAACATAATTAAAAGCACTAGAGTGGCAGTAATAACAACTAACACAGACAGACAGTTAATCTGTCCCATGATAGCGCAAAAAACTACAGTATCTTTCAGATGGAGGCTACAGGATGACATAACAAAGAGCTTTTAGTTAGGTTACTTTAAACTATGAAAAAATTTGTTCCACTGTGTTAATAACTAGCACTCTAATTCCCATCCCTTATTATGGCAGAATAGGTTAGGACGAGGATTTGCACAAGCTTTTTTACACTGTGGTTGTCATTTGAATAATTAGGAATAAAAGTTTGTAAAATTAATTTGTGTTTGTCAGATAAGAACATTTTGGCTAGAATAAGAGCAAGAAATTATATGCAAGTGAAAGTTGTTGGGAAAAACGCTTAAAGTTTGTGACGGTGAAATATGTTTTTACAAACTTTTTATTAAGGACAACAGCTCTAATTCAAAAACTATGTATTCCACGTGGCTAAAAGCTTGAAATATTGTGATATATCAAGAGTGGAAAAAAGTTGGGAGAGCTTGCAAAAAAAAACTGGCAAAAAATGGAGATTACAACCTCACATAATTTTTCATCATGAACCAAATCAATTGCACTTTCTCCGTATATGGAAATTTGCCAATTTTGCCTGCGCCGTATGGAAATAGATTTGCATTGCAGTCATAAATCAAGATAAATTCTCGAATTCCAATGAGCACGGAAATCAAAACAATCTACAAGGGAGGATACAAACAAATGGAAATTGCTCTTTGGATTCAGAGCGCTTTTGTTCTAACAATAATAACCCTGATATTCGCATCACTGCCCGCAGCTCTAGCCAATCTAATACAAACCCGTGTAGCAATAAGGTGAACGAAGCTTGGACCCAATAATTTCTCAATTTTCAGTACCAAACCCATATCGGCTAAATCGTACACCGTAAAAAAGGATGTAGGCTAAAAAAACTATATAGAAAGGTACAGCTTGATGTCTTTAATACTACTACTATAGTCCATTTCCGAAAAAAAAGAAATGTTTTTTTCGGTAGGTTATTTGGCATTTTTTGTTATTGTTGCCACAACATTTTACAGATAATTTGTATAAATCCACCATTTATCGGGGATAGCCGAATAACATGGGGCAACTTCTTTTTACTTTTAAATGTACAGTAACTATAACTTTACAAGGCTACTGCTATTATTACTAACTAACTATAGCAACACAAATAGGACCGCAAAGAATTGATATAGAGTTTTTGCTAAAAATTGCACTCTAACTATATGCACACTTTCTCTTTGTATGGTCCAGGTCTACCTAACCAAACTAAACTCAAGCTGAAAAAGTCTTTTTGTAGTTTACGATTGTCCTTGTGATTGAAGAAGGACACATTTTTCAACACAAGTTGAAACACTACTACCAGCTGGAAATGGGAACCTATTTGTTCCAAACCATCGATCCATATAAAGTGTTTTTCCCTTTTTGTTTCACAAGAGCTGAACATATGAGCCGTTTTAAAAGTGAACTGGGAACTGTCATGATCTCGAGTAATGCTTGACTACATCCACCAGTTTCTTGAACTGCATTGATTTCTCAGTGATTCATGCAACCCACTTAAAACTAGGCTCAAAGGGTGGATCTTATGTATTGAAATCTAAAGTGGGTTTAAATTGCAGACCTTAAAATGTGGAATTGTGGTCAATTGATACCCATAATTAATAAATGATTTTTTATGAATTCTTGAACCACTTTTTTGTCGAACTCAGGGATTTAGCTTTTGGTACAGCATGCATAATAATTTAAACAACATGCAAAGTCTTCATAGCTGAAACAATTTTTCAAGCAAACTACAATGCTTTTGATATTAGGCTTTTTCATATTGATTCAAGCTCATCTTTTTTCGCCTTTTCATGCCTCATCTCATCAAACAATGTAAATAAGTTGTTGTTCCCTACTGAGTTGAGAAAGTTTCCCAAGTATCTTACATGTTTACATGTAGCAATGAATCGAGATAAGCTTATGATCTTCTTCTCTGGTTGACTCAACCCAGTGACTTGAACTACTACATATGTACGCACACTTATATAATGAATTTATGCATATATTTACTTGACAAGATAAACAAAGCTATATAGGAAATCAGTTGGCTGCTTGGATGACCTGGAAAACAAGTCATTACTGTCAGAACATGAGAAAAAAAAATAATCGTATGGCCTATCTATATTACTACTACTCCCAAATAAGTATTTGCATGGCCTTCATTTATAGCTTTCTCCTTAAGTGTCCATCCCTCGCCGCAGGAAACAGGCATATGTAAAGACAGGCCAACAACTACTGTTTGATCTAATCTTGGGTGAACACAAAAAACATATGACATGACATGCAAAAGTTGTTGACTTTAATTTGCCAAGGGGAAAAAATATGACAGACATGCTTTCATTTTATCACATTCTGCACAAACAAAGAAATAAATAAAATGACTAAATGCCAGTCAGTCACAAACGGGGGCAAACAAAAGTTGAAACAAAAGTTTTTTAATGATTCTTACCAAATGTCAACAGTCGCAAATCACCACCAACCATTTTCATCCATGAGACCTAAAAAAAAGAGAAAAAACACATGGAAATATTATTATTATCCAATTATTCCGTACACTTGGCTTTAAATGTGCAACAAATATTCCTTCCACGTATTTTCTATATTTCCAATACTAACTTAACTTCTAACGGAATATTGGCATATTACGTTGCATAGGACAATAGCATGGGTTATCGCTGGTTTATTAGAATTTTCAAAGACAATGAATCGTTCCCCTAAAGGAAATGAAGAGTTGAAATTGAAATTTTCCCAACCCGTTTTTGGGACTACGCAGTCACAGAGATATCCCAATAGATTGTATTGACTTGGCTTTTGTACGTACGTGACTAGCCGTGTCCCAAATAATAATAAAAAGAATGTTGTTTGCAACTCTAGCTCCAGCTGGAGTGAGCCCCAAGTTTGTCAACATGTATCACTTGATTCGTTATATCAGTAAACTTTTCCCATCAAACTTTCTCCCATTTAAGTCAGCTGTCATTTTGTATTATTTCTTGATTTTGGTTCAACTTAACGACTTGACTCCTTTCCCCTTCTCCGCCTCCAAATATATAAAGTCGTTTGTGCCGCTAGCAACTTTTTTTTTGGTCACCAGGAACACTGAAACTTGTGAGATTATGCCCGATGTAAAAAGTGATAAAGTAAGAAAAGGAGAGGGAAACAGATTTCCCTTTGGGAAGATTCTATCCTTTTAAAATCTTGCTCTTTACAAGATTAACTAAAAGTTGACATAATTTAAAGAAACTTACAGTGTCAAGCACAAAACGTATGCATACTAAAAGTCAAGTTGTAGTCATAGATTGTATGATTCTTTTTTCACTGTACAGCAAGCATGTAGTAGTATTGTTACATAACATTCAACCATTTAATAGCAATGTTCTCAAAGTTTTACTTGGATCTGTATAGTAAGTAAGTAAGCACGATATCTAGTTATACCAAGAAAACTCCCTGATGTATATAATGCTACATTTCTTCAGCAAATCTTCAATCCCTCGGTTTCCTTCATTGTTCCAAAAAATGTGCATACAAATGTAGTCACCGTGAGTAAATTCAGTTGAGTGAAAAAAATTGCATGCTTGAGCATTTTTCTTGGAGCTTGGAGGGCTCTTCAAATACATCTTTTAGTTCACACTCGTCCCTGTTTCTACATACTACGTGAGTTCTCATCGGTAAAACGGTAATAAATACCACACACAAGAAATTATTCTAGTGGTTTTTTCTTGGCACTAAGCCGGTTATTCCGGATTTTTTTTCATAATATAATATGTACATTGCTGATATTTCAAAAAGGAGTTCAAGTGGAAATAATAACTTGGGCTTGTTTTGATATATATATGTTCTGAAACTGCTACTTTAATTAGTTAGTTAGTTAGTTGCTATCGTATAGTAGCTATGTAATTAAATTGGCAAACTTGAAATAATCAAGCGGCAGCAAGAAAGAGATTTTTTTAGCTTTTCTTACCCAGACGGGATTAGGGAGCCTAGCCATAGTATTGCTGTGAGCTTGAAAGAGAAAGCGCCGAGGTGAAACCAGAAAACACTTGTATAACTTTGAATATTAATTATTTTCTAACTGGTGCATAATTTAATATTTCTTGCTCCAGTTTTGCTTGCCAAGGAAACTCCGACAAGTTGGTTCTGAGGTTAAGTGGTTTGAGGGCCCCAAAATTGAAAGCGTGATGAAATGGAGTAATGAGAAATGAAAAACCAGTGGCACTACTATACTGACTGACGGAGAAATTAAATGCTATGTATTCTTGGGAGTTTGCCATAACTTGTGAAATTATATACAAATTGTTTTAACTAGTTTTCCATTGACAGACAACTAACTAACGGGAGGTTTTACAAGTCATCAAGATTTAATTTACTAAGAAAAGGATTTTAGTATACGTAATATGTAATTAAATTCATGTTAGAATTGAATTTAAATGCAATTTTATTGGGTTAGTTTTATTACTCAGTTAATACAACTGTGCTATGCCTTAAGTATCAGTTTGCATGAATTTCTATTTACCAAATAGTCACAATTAAAGTCAATTTTCAACTACGAACTAACAAAGTGTCCGTTCCCAAAATCCTCTATTCATACGCAATGTCACACACTGTAGACAAGTTGTGTTCACTGATTGTGAGTTTCACGAAGCCATTGCTATAGCTGGTTAACTAACAAAGCCTGTAATATGAAACTTGCCAGTTTAAATAAGTAAACGCCGTTAATTCTCATTGCTTACAGTTTGGAGCATCTCAAAGTGATTTGTTTTCGGACTTAACGAGTTCTTGGCACTTCACAGCATACATTACGATTAAGAAAATGATTGAAGAGGCGGCCTTTAATGGAGTCTGCATGCATGCCCATTTGAATAATTTATAAAACTTGTAAAGTGAAAACAAACTACTGCTATATAAACAATATTTCAATTTCCCTAAAAAGTGCTTCACACTCATTTTGACGCAAAAAAAACACACATGAAACTTTTTATTGCCTTAAAACAAATGCAACTTTTACACTCTAATACGAAGAGAACTTTTCCCTCAAAAAAATGGCAGCAAAAAAATTGCAAAATTGCAATCTTGCATTAAAGTATACTATTACAAAGAACATAATAATCAATACTTTTCTTCCCATTCAGCATCCCAAAAATATCTATCCACACTTGGTACGTAAAACTTTTCAGCCTACAAGATTATCATCATCACATAAGCATCTCTAAGGGACTCGAAAAACGTAGAAAATCTACAACGTTTATTACCCATACGATGGTAAATGTAATGCACTTGATTTGCGACATCTCTCACAAACTTACATACAAACGCTTGCCAAATAAAGTGAGTTGGCACTCCGTCCATTTACTTTAAACACGTTTAACCCACTTACCCACAAAAGTTGTGTTTTTCTCATGAATTTTATAAACAGGGCACACAAAAACAACTTATGACTTGCAGCCTCACCAAACCAATCTCGTGCCCAGTCCATTGCAGACTTAAAACTTTTCGTTAGGCAGAGAAATTAATTCCATTTTCATCCATAACCCATGCAATATTATAAACTAAACAAAACTTGTAGAGAGTAATTGATTCCAAGAACTTGTCATCATTATCATGAACAACCAGTAGCGAACAACTCACTCAAATTACAGCTCGCTTCTTTGAATTACCAAAAGCCATTATGGGGGAAACAGGAAATAGGTGGATTTCCTATCATTCATGATGACTAACCAACTAACTAACTAAACTGCACCGAATGGTCTACAGATAGAGGTCAATACTACAGTTAAAACCAGCCTAATAGCCTTTCACTAGAGAGAGAGAGCTCAGCTCCTCTCAATTAGTCCACAAAAGCTTCCGCTTCAATTAAAAGTTAAAGAGAAAGGCCTGAGCAGACTTTTACCATCACTTCAAATGGCTGCTTATAGTTAGCTACTACGTACTAGGTAGGTAGATAGTTAGTTAGCTAGTTACGGCACAAAAAGGATGACTTCAACCAAATGAATAGGTAATTGAAATGGCATGGACTTTTGGGCTCCATGTATATATCTACAGAACGGATCATTATTATGGGATTAGAATTTGCACCCTGTGTTATATTGTTCAATAAAATGGACAAAACGGGTTCTATTGAGTAATTATCATAAGTGCAAAGTGACTTGTGTTTAGCGTGGTAAATGCATATACATGATGCATAATTTTGAGTGAAATTTCCAAATATGAAGTCAAAGAGAAAAATAAGCTTTTTCAATCTTCATTTCAATCAAAGGCTCTGCTGCTATCTATCTATGCAATCAATTTCCAAGCTCACCTGACATGACAACTGGTCACTATAGGCTTCTTTTGAATCATTGCTTTGATCTTGTAGAATTTTGCCTACCAAACGAAACTGATGTCACTCAGACAGAAGGAAAGTTGATCATTATGTGCAGGATGAATGGATTTCAATTTGTACATGAAACCCAAAAAAATACGGCCTTCACGATGTGTGTGCGTGTGCACACGGGATGTAATGTGAGTGAGCTCTGTGATCCCAGATTTATGTAACAGAATTGACCTCTGTATACGGAGCAGATTTCCCAATAGACGCCACTTGAGAAGCAAGACGAATCGAAATTGAGAGCTTGTGTTTACGTGAGAGGAGAAAGTTGTTACCTTTTTCGACAGGCATGACAGGCACAAGATTCTTTTTTTTACATTCAATGGATAGCACCTTGGGTTTAATGTAATGATTTTTATAGCTTTCATAACCCGTGAGAAAGATACGGAAGGAATTTTGAGGACATTGTCTAGGGAATCTTATGGCTGTAGCAGTTGTCCTTACTCGAGCTTGTGAGAATCGAAAAATAACGCAGTTTGAAAACATTGTTTTCATAA
>Ga0210040_10002030_pt1 | contig 29280 bp, 29 predicted proteins | sample CryGeyCG12114_NA_FD_185462 | JGI IMG/M metagenome (GOLD analysis project Ga0210040, IMG submission 185462) | Groundwater microbial communities from aquifer - Crystal Geyser CG19_WC_8/21/14_NA (SPAdes) (version 2) | ecosystem: Environmental > Aquatic > Deep subsurface > Groundwater | place: USA...
GTACACGCCCGCCACGGAGATGCCGTAGTCCGGCGCGACCAGGCTGTAGCAGGTGTTGACCAGCCGAGGCTCGGCCGGCTCCTCGCCCCGCAGCAGGGCCGCCACGGCGGCGGCGCAGACGCGCCCCTGGGCATTGGCCGCGAAGGCCGATTTCGGCACGGCCCCGCCGATGGCGGCGTCGCCGATCACATGGATGCCCGGCACGAGACGTGACTCGAAGGTCACGGGATCGATCGGGCACCAGCCCGAACGGTCTGCCGCTCCCGCCACGGCCGCGACCGGCGCGGCGCGCTGCGGCGGAATGACGTTGATGACCTCGCCCCGGTGGTCGCCGAAATCGGTGGACACCGTCCTTTCGCCCGCATCCACCGAGGTCACGCCGCCACCGGCGGAAAGCGGCACGTACTCCAGCAGCCCCGGGTAGAGCGCGGCCCAGGCGGCCTCGAACAGCCGCTGCTTGGAGAAGCTGTCCTTCGCATCCAGCACGATCAGCTTGGAGCGGGGCTTGCGGGTCTTGAGGTAGTAGGCCACCAGGCTTGCCCGCTCATAGGGGCCGGGTGGGCAGCGATAGGGGTTGGGTGGCACGGTGAGAATGACGGTGCCGCCGTCCTCCATCGCCTCGAGCTGGCGGCGGAGCAGAAGGGTCTGCGCGCCGGCCTGCCAGGCATGGGGAAGACCCTCCGCCGCGGCCGCGTCATAGCCGGGGATGGCGTCCAGGCGCGGCGCGATGCCGGGTGCGAGCACCAGGCGGTCATAGGGAAGGGCGGTGCCGTCCTCGGTGAACAGGCGCCTCGCGGTTCCATCCACGCCTGTCGCCCGCGCATGGAGCACCGCCACGCCCTCGCGCCGGATGGCCTGGTAGCCGAAGCGTTGCCCCTCCATCTCCCGCAGCCCCGCGATGACGGCGTTGCTGAAGGGGCAGGCCGTGTAGGTGGGGGAGGCCTCCACCAGCGTGACCCCGAACCCGGCGCGGTGGAGGGCACGCGCGCAGGTGGCGCCGCCGAAACCGCCGCCGACCACCACCACCCGCGCGCGGGCCGCGCCGGCTAAGGGCTGCGCCAGCGCGGAAGGTGCCGCGAGCGCCGCGGAGAGCAGCCCGCGCCGCCTCACGGCGCCACGGAGACCCAGGCGGCGATGGCCCGCGTCTCCTCTTCCGTGAAGCCCTTCGCGATCCGGTCCATCAGCGTCGCCGGGCGCGTGCCGCCACGGTATTCCCGCATGGCCTCCGCGATGGCTTCCGGTGACTGTCCCCGCAGGGGCGGGATCAGGGCGGAGGTTCTGCCGTGGCAGCCGGCGCAGGAGCTCGCGCCCGGCGGCGCCTCGGCCGCCGGAACCGCGAAGGGGAGAATGACCAGCCCCATCGCGGCCCTGGACAGGCCGCGCCGTGCCGTCACGCGCTCCGGAGATCCGCGTGGCGGAGCGGCAGCTGGCGCACGCGCTTGCCGGTCGCCGCGAAGACCGCGTTCAGCACGGCCGGCGCCGCCACCGCGATGGTCGGTTCCCCGACCCCGCCCCAGAAGCCGCCGGAGGGCAGGATGATGGTCTCCACCTTCGGCATCTCGTCCATGCGCATCATGGGATAGGTGTCGAAGTTCAGCTCCTGCATGCGCCCGTTGGCCACCGTGCATTCCCCGTGCAGCGCCGCCGTCAGGCCATAGACGAAGGAGCCTTCCACCTGCGCCGCGATCTGCTGCGGGTTCACGGCATGGCCGGGATCGGTGGCGGCCACGATGCGGTGAACCGTGAGCTGCCCGTCGCGGACCGAAACCTCCGCGCAGGCCGCGACATAGCTGCCGAAGCCCATGATCTGCGCGAGGCCCCGGTGCACCCCGGGCGCCGCCGGCGTGCCCCAGCCCGCGCGCTCGGCCACCGCGTTCAGCACGGCCAGGTGCTTGGGATGGTTCCGCATCAGGGCACGGCGGAACTCCAGCGGGTCCTTGCCGGCCGCGTGGGCCAGCTCGTCCATGAAGCATTCCAGGTAGACGGCGTTCTGGTTCAGGTTCACGCCCCGCCAGAAGCCGGGGGGCACGGGCGGGTTGCGCATGGCGTGGTCGATCAGGAGGTGCGGGATGCCGTAGCCGATCGGCCCTTCCGCGCCCCCGGGGTACAACCCCTGGAACACCGCCTGGTCCACGCCGTCCCGGATGTTCTGCGGGAAGATCCCGGCCACGATGGACTGGCCGGAGATGCGCATGTGCAACCCCGTCAGGTTGCCCTCCGCGTCCAGCCCGCCCACCAGCTTGCACTGCGTGACCGGGTGGTAGCGCCCATGCGCCATGTCCTCCTCGCGCGACCAGAGCAGCTTCACGGGCGTGCCGGGCATGGCCTTGGCGATGGCGACCGCCTGGCGCACCCAGTCATGCACGGCGCCGCGCCGGCCGAAGCCGCCGCCGAGATGGATCTTGTGGACGTCGCAGCGGGATGCCGGCAGGCCCGAGGCCTCGGCGGTGGCGGCGAGGGCGGCCTCGCCGTTCTGCGTGGGCGTCCAGACCTCGCAGCGCTCCGGGGTCCAGAGCGCCGTGGCGTTCATGGGTTCCATCGTCGCGTGGTGTTGGAAGGGGTAGGAGTAGACCGCCTCCACCTTCCGCGCCGCCCCCGCGATGGCCGCCCGCGCATCGCCCGCGCGGTTCCCCACCGCGCCCTCCGGCGCGTCCAGCCCGGCCTTCAGCGTTTCGGCGATGGCGGCGCTGGACAGGCCGGCGTTTGGGCCTTCGTCCCAGACCACCGGCAGCTTCTCCAGCGCGGTCTTGGCCTGCCACCAGGTATCCGCCACCACGGCGACGGCCGTGTCGCCGACCGGCACCACGCGCTTCACGCCGGGCATGGCGGACACGGCCGCGGCATCGAAGCTGCGCAGCGTGCCGCCGAACACCGGGCAATCCAGGATAGCCGCGTTCAGCATCCCCGGCAGGCGCAGGTCCATGCCGTAGACCTGCTTGCCGTTGGTCTTGTCCACCGTGTCCAGCCGGGGAAGGGGCTTGCCCGCGATGGTCCAGCTGGCAGGGTCCTTCAGCGGCACGTCCGCCGGCGGCGGCAGGCGGGCGGCGGCCTCGGCCACGGCGCCATAGGTGGTGGTACGGCCGGTCGGGGCATGGGTGATCACACCCTTGGACACCCGGCACTCGCCCGGGGGCACGTTCCAGCCGTTGGCCGCGGCCTGCACCAGCATCATCCGGGCGCTCGCACCGCCCTTCCGGACGTATTCATGGGATTCCCGGATGCCGCGGCTGCCGCCGGTGGACATGTTCCCCCAGGCGCGGTTGCGGGCCAGGTTCTCGCCGGGGGTCGGGTATTCGGTGGTCACCCGCGCCCAGTCGCATTCCAGTTCCTCCGCCACGAGCTGCGCGAGCCCGGTCAGGGTGCCCTGGCCCATCTCGGACCGGGCGATGCGGACCACGACGGTCTCGTCCGGCCTGATCACCACCCAGGCGTTGACCTCGGGCTTGGCCGGGGCCGCTGCGGTCTGGGCGGCGGCGCGGCCCGCGCCGGGAATGTGGAAGCCGAAGGTGAAGGCGCCGAGGGCGGCGGCGCCCCCGAGGACGCCGCGGCGGGAGGCGCGTGCGGTGACGGACATCGGTTCGCTCCCTCTCAGCCGTTGTTCACGCTGCCGTCCGCCGCGCGGCGGATCGCCGCCTGGACGCGGTTGTAGGTGCCGCAGCGGCAGATGTTCGTGATCTCCGAGCGGATGTCCGTGTCCGACGGCTTGGGGTTGGCGGCCAGCAGCGCGGCGGCGGCCATGATCATGCCGGACTGGCAGAAGCCGCATTGCGGCACGTCCAGAGCCACCCAGGCCGCCTGAACAGGGTGCGGCGCCCCGGGCTGGGCCAGCCCTTCGATGGTGACGATCTTCTGCTCCGGCCCGTAGCTGGAGACGGGGGTGGAGCAGGACCGCGTGGCGACGCCGTCGACATGCACGGTGCAGGCGCCGCACTGGGCGATGCCGCAGCCATATTTCGTGCCGGTCAGGCCGATCTGCTCGCGGATGGCCCAGAGCAGGGGTGTCTCGCCGTCCACCTCGACGTCGATCACCTGCCCGTTGACGTTCAGCTTCGCCATGACGCCTCCACCGGCCGGTTCTTCCGGCCCTTCCCTCGAAGTGTGGTGAAGGGCCTGTAACCTGTCCAGCAATTCGTGAAGGGGCTGCGCCTCAGCCCGGGCGGTGCAGCACCGGCACGGCCCGGCTCACGGTCCGCCGTCCGCCCTTGAAGGCCGCCAGCACCGGGCTGATCTCGCGCAGCGCATCGGCCGGGGAGGGGGCGTCCACCAGCACGAGGTCGGCCGGATTGCCCGGGGCGACGCCATAGCCCGCCCGCCGCATCAGCTTCGCCGAGCCCGCCGTGATCATGTCCCAGGTTTCGCGCAGGTCGTCGCGCATGCCGCGCTGGACGATGTTGGCGTAAAGATTGGCCTGCCGGATCAGCTGCCCGTCGCCCATGGGGGTGAAGGGGTTCAGGATGTTGTTGGAGGAAAGCGAGCAGGTGACGCCGGCCTTGGCCAGGCGGTTCGCGTCCACCACGTTGCGGCGCACGTTCTCCGTCTGGTCGCGCCCGCCGAGATAGAGATCCGTCGAGGGCAGCACGGTCAGCGCCACTCCGGCATCGGCCATGCGGCGCGCGACCTGGTCCACGCCCTCGGGCGGCATCACGGAGAGCTTGGTGACATGGCCCACCGCCACCCGCCCGCCCCATCCGAACTGCTCCGCGAGGTCGCAGACCAGCAGCGTGTCCAGCTCGGCCGCCGAGGCGCCGCTGTCCAGGTGCATGTCGATGTCCACGTCGAACTCGCGCGCCATCTCGAACACGCGGCGGATCTGCCCGGCGCGGTCGGTGTCGTAGTTGGGGGCGGCGCCCACCACCCGCGCGCCGTTGCGCAGCGCCGCGACCATCAGCTCGTCCGTGCCGGGATTGTTGAGCAGGCCCTCCTGCGGCATCACGCAGATCTCGATGTCGATCGCCCAGGCATACTCGGCGATCAGCGCCCTGACGCCCTCGAAGCCGCGCAGCCCGACCTTGGGATCGACCTCCACATGCGTGCGCATCATGGTGCAGCCGTGCAGGATGCACTTCTCCAGCGTGCGGCGGGCGCGGGCCGCCACGTCCTCCACGGTGAAGCCATGCTTGACATCCGAGACCCGCTCCATCGCGAGATGCGGGTTGCGCCGGGTCTCGCAGGCGCAGCGGTCGATGATGCAGCTCTTGTCCAGGTGGATATGCGTCTCGACGAAGCCGGGGGCGAGCAGCCGGCCGGTGCCCTCCACCACCTCCACCGCCTCGCAGGAAAGGGAAGGGGCGATCGCCGCGATCTTGCCGCCTGAGACGGCCACGTCGACCGGAGCCCCCTCCGGGCCTGTGTCCACGAGGCGGACTTGGCGAAACAGAAGGTCGAAGTCCATGGCGCATCCCCCATCGGAGCCGTCCGCTCCAGAAGCGGGCCGGTGCTTGGCACGCGGCGTGCCAGGATCAGCGCGATATCCGCCGACCCCGCCGCTGGCAACCGCCGCCCTCCACGGATGCTCCCCATGCCCGATCCCGCCCGCCGCCTGCTCCTCTCGGCCGGAGCCGGCCTTCTCGCCGCGCCCGCCCTTGTGCTCCGCCCGGCCCTCGGCCAGGCGCCCTGGCCGCAGCGCCCCATCCGCTGGATCATCAACTTCCCGCCCGGAGGTGCCGCCGACACCCTTTCCCGCGTGCTGGCGGAGCAGATTGGCAACCGCCTGGGCCAGCCCATCGTGCTGGAGAACCGGGTGGGGGCCGGCGGCATGGTGGGGGCGGACATCGTGGCCAAGGCGCGCGGCGACGCCCATGTGGTCATGATGTCGAGCGGCGCCTCGCACGGCACGGGGCCGGTCCTTTACCGCAGCGTGCCCTATCACGCGCTCACGGACTTCACCCACCTGCGCCTGGTGGGCACCTTCTCCTGCGTGCTGGCGGTCAACAACGACCTGCCCGCCCGCGATGTGGCGGAATTCGTGGCCCTGGCGAAGTCCCGGCCCCTGACCTATGGCTCGGGCGGCAACGGCACGCTGAACCACCTGGCCGGGCAGCTCCTGGCGCGGGACGCGGGCATCGCGCTGGAGCACGTGCCCTATCGCGGCTCGGCCGCGGCGCTGACGGACACCATGGGGGGCCAGATCCCCTGCCTGATGGAAAGCCTGCCGATCGCGCTGCCGCACCTCCAGTCTGGCCGTCTCCGTGCCCTGGCCGTCACGGGTCCCGAGCGGGACGCCACGATCCCGGAGGTGCCCACCTTCGCCGAAGCGGGCTTTCCGGGGGTTACCACCACCAGCTGGTTCGGCTTCTCCGCCGCCGCCGCCATCCCGGAGGAGGTGGCCGGACGCTGGGAGGCGGAGATCGGGGCAGCCCTGGCCACGGACTTCGTGAAGGAGCGCTTCGCCCGCATCGGCGTCACCCCGGGCAAGCTGGGCCGGGAGGGCTACACCGCGCTCGTGCGGGACGAACTGGTCCGCTGGCGCCCGGTGATTGCCGCGGCCGGCATCAGGGCGGATTGAGCGCCGGGGGATGACGCTCTACAAAAAGCTACGGTAGCGGAAGAAACCGGGACCCCCGAAAGGCATTGGGTGTTTTCCTGGCAGAGGACCGGCCGCGTGGAGCGGCCGGCACCGAAGCCATTGCATCGCACCACCGGTTGGCGATAACGCCGCCTGGCCCTGACCGAAGCCTTTTCACCGGCAGGCCCAGCAGGAGAACGCGCTTGGTTTCGGTTCGCCGCAGTCTCGCCTGGATGGCGGCCGCCCAGGGAAGCCTCTTCGTCCTCCAGTTCGTGGTTTCGATCCTCGTGGCCCGGGTGCTCAGCCCGTACGAGATGGGGATCTTCGCGGTCGCGCTTTCCATTGTCGGGGTGCTTTCGATCTTCCGCTCCTTCGGGCTCGGAGCCTACGTGATCCGGGCAAAGGAGCTCCCCGCGCCCCTCCGGGCGACGGTGTTCACCATCAACGCCCTTCTCTCCCTGGTCGTCGCCTTGGCCATCGCGGGCTTCAGCGTCCTGGGCGGGGCAGTGCTGGAGGAGCCGGGCGTCCGGCATCTGCTGCTTTTCATGGCGATCCTGCCCCTGATTGGCATCTTCGACTTCCTGCCGGCGGCCGGGATCGAGCGGCGCGGGGATTTCAGGACCGTCGCGATCGTGAACATCCTTCGTTACAGCACCGCCAACATATCGACCCTCGCCATGGCCTATGCGGGGTTCAGCTACATGAGCCTGGGCTACGGACAGCTCATCAGCGCGATCGTGGCGCTGGTGATGAACAACATTCTGGGCCGGCAATGGATCACGCTCCGCCTCGGCCTGCAGCAGTGGCGGGAGGTCACGCGCTTCGGCACGCAGATGCTGACCCTCTCGGCCATCAGCGGGCTGCAGGGGCGGTTGGCGGACCTCCTGCTGGCGCGTTTCCTGGGCCTTGCGGCGCTGGGCGTCTTTTCTCGTGCCACGAGCCTGACCGGCGTGCTTTGGGATAACCTCCATATCGTCGTGCTCCGGGTCCTCTTCGTGGATTTCGCGGAGCAGCGGCGGCAGGGGCGGTCGCTCCGGCACAGCTATCTTCGCCTCACGCGGATGCTCACCGGCTTCCTCTGGCCCGCCTTCATCGGCATGGCCGTGCTGTCCGGGCCGATCGTCATCCAGCTTCTCGGCGATCCATGGGCCGAGGCCATCCTGCCGCTGAGCATCCTCGCGGTCTCGGCCGCCCTTTTCGTGCTGATCATGGTGTCGCATGACGTGTTCGTGATCTGCAACCAGACGGGGCTGCGGACCCGACTGGAACTGATCCGCGCACCGGTCTCGCTCGCGCTTTTTGCAATGGGTTGTTGGATCAGCCTCCCGGCGGCGGCCGCCATGAAGGTCGTGGAAGCCATCATCATGGTGCTGATGTACCGGCCGCACCTGGAGCGGATGACCGACACGCGCTGGGCCGACTACCTTCCGATCTATGGACAAAGCGCCTTACTAACCACGGCGGCCGTTCTGCCCGCCGCTGCGGTCATGACAGCCCATGGCTGGTCCGCCCATATTCCTTTTCCCCTGGTGCTGGCAGGAGTGGGCACGGGGATCATGGCCTGGTGCGTCGTGCTCTGGGCCACGCGGCACCCGCTGTTCGACGAGATGCGGCGCTTTGTTTCCCAACTCCGGAGCGCCCGGGCCGCACCCTCCGCCCCGCCTGCGCGCTGAGGCTCCGGTCAAACGTCCATCTGGTCCCACGACAGAGCTACCGTCGTCAGGCCACTGTCCTGAACTGCTATCCTGCGGGCTTCCCCGGAGGGCACGGAAACTGGCCGCCAGGGCCCGGCGGTGCCGTGTGCAGCGAGCGATCATCCGCCGAAGCGCGAAAAGCGGTCGCGTTCGAGCAAGTGGCAGGCGTTGGCGGAGGCGCTGTCGAACGACGGGGCGGCCCAGCGGAAGGCTATATTGAGCGGCAAGGGCGAGCGCATCTTCGGGCGGCTGGCAACGTTCATGATGAACGTTTTTGTTGTCGGAATATGCGGCCTGAGCGCCGCGGGTGGAGGCATGCGAAACGATGACCGAAATGCGGATCGAGCTGCCCCCTAATGTGGCGGAAGCCCTGGAGCAGAGGGCCGTCGAACTCGGCACCACGTCGGATCAACTGCTGACCATGGTCGTGGTGGAGGCCGTCACGGAGCGGCCCGATGACGAGGACTGGAAGTTCCGGTGATACTGACCCGGGATGGGCGAAGGCTGGTGTTCTAGGTTCTGTGGACTCTTGGGGATTCCGGACCTGACCGTCGCATGATTCAAGGCTGTCTTTGTGGAGGCGGCCTTGAGCTTGATGGATCGGCTGGTTCTGAGTGACGCAGCGTGGGAGCGGATGGCGCCGCTGATCCTCGGTCGGCCTGACCAGAAGGGCTCGACCGGGCGTGACAACCGCCTCTTCGTGAAAGGCGTGCTGTGGATCGTGCGCACGGGCGCGCCCTGGCGCGACCTGCCGGAGGTCTTCGGCGAGTGGAACAGCGTGTTCCGCCGCTTCAGTCGCCGGAGCGAGAAGGGCGTGTGGCACCGCATCTTCGAGAGGATGTCGGACGATCCTGACTTCGAGTACCTGATCGTCGACAGCACCATCGTCCGCGCCCACCAGCATGCCGCCGGTGCCAAAAAGGGGGGTCTGAAGATCAGGCCCTTGGCCGCTCGCGCGGCGGCCTGAGCACCAAGATCCACCTGGCTGTGCGAGGTCTTGGTGCACCGGTGCGCCTTCTCCTGGCCGGCGGCCAGCGCGGCGACTGCCCGCAGACCCACGCGCTGATCGAAGGCCTGCCCTACGCCCAGCGCCACCTGATCGAGTGCTGCTTCTCCAAGCTCAAGCAGTTCCGCCGCGTCGCCACCCGCTACGAGAAGACCGCAAGGAACTACCTCGCCGTCGGCACCCTCGCCGCCACCATCCTGTGGCTCAGGTCAGTGTCCACAAAACCTAGCCCACGTCTGCTGCGACGTTCCCGAAGCTTCAAGTGCGCCATCTAACCCAGGTCATTCGATCAATTTTCCTTGATCATTCGTGCCGCAGGTTCATTCCGGTTGTGATCCTGAGATGATCATGAGAGCCTTTCGCAACCTGGCGAAGTCGGCTGGCGCGGGATGACCCCGGGCCACCTCGGCGCAGGACCGTGGCGAGAGGGAACAGGTGACCCGGGCCGGACTGATCATCACCCCCTTCGCACCATTGACTCCCAACCGGTCCGTTACGGGCGTCTTCAAGCGCCTTCGGATTTTTTCATCGGCGGTCCATCGCTCCTGTGGGCAGGTCCGCTTGCTTGGGATCGTGCCGGAGCAGGAGGTTGCCGCCCACCCGGATCTCCGGCCGGTGCAGGAAGCCTTGGCCGCGGAATGGGGCTTCCCGGTCGAGGTCGCGCTCTGCCCATCGAGGCAGCGCGGACAGACCGCCTGGAATCATTATGGACCCGGCACGCTTTCAATCGGCGAACAGCCTGAATTCTACCACTATGCCGGACGCCCACAGGTTGAGGCGGTGCGGCGGGAATTGGCCGCCGGGCCCGACCTGGTTTTTGCCCACCGGCTGTCCGCGATGATCCCGGTTCTGCGGTCCGGCTTGCGGCCCGCGAATCTTTTCTTCGACCTTGACGACCTCGAGCACAAGGTGCGCCTGAGGTCTTCCCTGCTGCCGCCGCTCTCGCCGGGGAAGCTGGCGCGCCTCGCGCATCTTCCGGCGCTGGTGCTGGCGGAGGCGCGCGCGGTCGCGCTGTCGCGCGCCGCCTTCGTGTGCAGCGAAGCGGACCGCCGCGATCTGGCACGGCTGGTGCCAAGCCTGCGCGAGAGGATCAGGGTGGTGCCGAATGCGGTGGATATCCCCTCTCCAAGGGAAGGGCCCTTGCCGGCGCCGACCGTTTTGTTCCTTGGCGACCTTCGCTACGCGCCCAATCGAACCGGCGCGGAACGGCTGATCCGGAAAATCTGGCCGCGCGTGATGGCACGGCGCCCGGATGCCCGGCTGATCATCGCGGGGCCCTGGCCGGAGGGGCTGGCCAGCTTCGCCGCTGCGCCGGTGGGCGTGGAGTTCACCGGCTTCGTCGAGGATCTGCCCGCGCTGTATCGCCGCGCCCGGATCGTCGCCTGCCCGCTGGACACGGGCGGCGGAACCCGCATCAAGCTTATCGAGGCCGCGGCCTATTGCCGGCCAATTGTTTCAACCACCATCGGCGCCGAAAACCTCGGCTTGAACGATGGCGAGGATCTCCTTCTGCGGGACACGGATGAGGCGTTCGCCGAGGGCGTGGACATGCTGCTCGGCGATCCCGGATTCGGCGAGCGGCTGGCGCGCTCCGCCCATGGCAAGGTCGCCCGGACCTATTCGCGGGAATGCGTCGAGGACGGCCTGGCCACCCTCTTCACCCACGCTCTCTCCCACCCGGGTTCAGCACAACCGCCGCGGCCAGCCCAGGCGATCAGCGTCCCGCAGGAATGATGGTGAAAGCCTGGAGCTCAGGGGAAGCCCGAGGCGTTCATTGGCTCCGGGTACTGTGGAGCCATTGAAGTTGCGCTTCGGGCCGTGGCGGAACGCTTGGTGAGCGGGGCGGGCGGTTTGCCGAGCCGCTTGCCTGCATAGCCGGGCCGTCCATGCACGCGGGAGCGGCTTCGCCTTCCCCGCAACCAACCACCGGAAGACGTTCTCCGGGGCATAAAGGCGGCCAGCAGCCAGACCTGTTCGCGTTTACCCGATCCTAACCCGACTGCCCGAAGCTGTGCCTGCGCGGCAAGAACGCCGTGCGGAACATGCGAGAAAAGCTCCATGGCCGGACGACCGGGGATGATGGCCGCAGCCGCGCGGCACCGGCCTACCCAGCAGGCAGTCCCCCCATGCGGCAGGCGATGAGCCGCAGCTGCGGGCAGGGCCGGGCGAGGTTGCGCGCGATCGCTACCGCCCTACCCGACACGATTCTGACGAATGCTGACCTGGCGGCCGGTCACGCCGGTTGGACGGCGGAGAAGATCTTCGCCAAGACCGGCATCAGCGAGAGGCGTATCGCCGCCCCCGGCGAAACCGCCGCGGACCTGGCCTTCACCGCGGCGACGCGACTGTTCCAGCGCGATGGGATCGACGCCGCCTCCATCGACTTCGTCCTGCTCTGCACGCAGACGCCCGATCATCCGCTGCCCAGTACCGCGTGCCTTCTGCAGCACCGGCTGGGCCTGTCCCGCGGCTGCGGCGCGCTGGACGTGAACCTGGGCTGCTCCGGCTATGTCTATGCCCTTTCCCTCGCGAAGGGACTGATCGAGGCGGGGATGGCCCGCCGTGTGCTGCTCCTGACCGCCGATACTTATTCGCGCATCGTCCATCCGGCGGACCTCGGCACCCGCGCGCTTTTCGGGGACGGCGCTGCCGCCAGCCTGGTGGACGCCGAACCGGACGAACAGGCCATGATCGGCCCTTTCGTCTTCGGCACCGACGGAAGCGGTGGTGGCCGCCTGATCGTCCAGGCGGGCGGGATGCGGCACGGATCGGGCTCCGACGCGATGCGGACAGCGAACGGCCCTTCGCCTGCGGACCTGTTCATGGACGGGCCGGCCGTCATGGCCTTTGCGCTCGCGGAGGTTCCCCGAGCCGTCGCCGCGCTCCTGGAGAGGAGCGGCATGGACCTTCAGCAGATCGACCTGTTCGTCTTCCACCAGGCGAACGCGCTTTTGCTGGAGGCCTTGCGCAGGAAGCTCGACATTCCTCCGGAAAAGTTCGTCGTCCACATGGCCCATTGCGGCAACACGGTCTCCTCCTCGATCCCATTCGCCCTGGAACACGCGCTGCGGAAGAACCCGCAGCCGGGTCGCGCGATGCTGGTCGGGTTCGGCGTCGGCTTCTCCTGGGCGGCCACCAACATCGTCATTCATTAGAAGGATCGCGGCGATGACGTCTTTCCATGCCGGGCTTGCGGACATCTTCGAGATCCCGGTGGACCAGATCGGTCCCGGTTTCCGCCTGACCGAGAAGAATTGGGACTCGTTGGCCATCATCTCCTGCGTGGTGCTCATCGACGAGTGCTTCGGCATGCTTCCCAGCGGCGCGGAGCTGGCAGCATGCGCCACGGTGGCCGATCTGGATGCGCTGGTGTCGCGCGCCGTTGCCGCGTGACGGCGGCGGCGGGAGAGGCGGGCGTGCCCGGCCACGGGGCGCGAAGCTATGCGGTGCCGGGCTTTGCCCTGCGTGGCGCGGTCTGCTGCCTTCCCGAGCGGTGCGTCACCAACGATGCCTTCATCGCAGGGCTGGGCGAGAAGGCAGTGGCAGACGTCACCGCGATGACGGGCGTGCAAGCCCGGTACTGGGCCGATGCAGGCCAGACCGCGGGCGATCTCTGCCTGGTTGCCGCATGCCGGCTCCTCGCACGGCTCGACTGGCCCGCCCACAGCATCGACGCGCTGATCTTCGTATCCCAGACACCGGACCAGCGGATGCCCGCCACGGCCTGCGCGCTGCACGGCAGGCTCGGCTTGCCACCGCACTGCCAGGCTTTCGACGTGAACCTCGGCTGCTCCGGGTATGTGTACGGCCTTTGGCTGGCAGCCGCTATGCTCGGAGCGGGGTGCCGGCGGATCCTGATGCTGGCGGGCGACACCAGCAGCCGGCTGATCGATCCGCGGGACCGCGGCACGGCGCTGCTGTTCGGTGATGCCGGTTCCGCCTCGGGCCTGGAACGCTGCGAGGATGCGGCGCCCGCCCACTTCGTGCTCGGCACGGATGGTGGCGGCGCGCGCCATCTTGCCGTGCCGGGCGGTGGCTTCCGCACCCAACCCATGGAGGGCGGCGAAACGCTGTTCATGGACGGAAGCGAGGTCTTCAACTTCACGATGCGCGCCGTACCCGTGCTGCTGCGAGACACTCTGGAAGCAGCATCGCGCGAGGTTCGGGAGGTCGACGCATTCGTGCTGCATCAGGCCAACCGCTTCATGCTGCGCCACATCGGCCGGAAGCTGGGGATCCCGCCCGAGCGCATGCCGATCAACATCGACCGCTTCGGAAACACCAGTTCCGCATCGATTCCCTTGCTGCTCTGCACCGATCTCGCGCCCAGGATCGTCGGCGGACCTTCGAGGCTGCTGCTGGCGGGCTTCGGGGTCGGCCTGTCCTGGGGCGCGGCCTCGCTCACCCTGCCACCTCTCGCCTGCGCGGAGACCGTCGCGCCATGATCTTCTCGCCATCTGCTCTCGAAGGCCGGACCATCCTGGTGACGGGCGCATCCTCTGGTCTTGGCCGGGCCACGGCACTGCTCGCGGCACGCTGCGGCGGCCGGGTGGTGGCGTCGGGCCGAGACGAGGTGCGGCTGGCGGAAACGCTGGCGCTGCTTCCGGGCGAAGGCCACCGGGCGATCCCCTGCAGCATGGACACGGCCGACCTGGCTGCCGCCCTGGTGGCGGACGCAGCAGGTGCCAGCGAAGGGCTGGACGGAATTTTCCATGCTGCCGGCAGCGAGCTGACGCTGCCCGCGCGCATGATGAAGCAGAAGCACATCGACGTGGTGCTCGGGGCGGCGCTTCAGGGGGCGCTCGGGATTGCGCGTGCCGCAGGCCGGACAGGGATCATGCGACACGGCGCCTGCGTGGTTCTGATGTCCTCCGCCGCGGCGGCGCGAGGACAGCCAGGCATGACCGTCTATTCCGCGGCCAAAGCCGGCATCGAGGGCCTGACGCGCTCGCTTGCCTGCGAGTTGCGGGGTATCCGCGTGAACGCGATCGCGGCAGGAGGCGTGCGCACGGAGATGCATGGCCGACTGGTGCGTGGCCTGTCGGAGGCCTCGCTTGCTGAATACGAGCGCGCGCACCTGCTGGGCTTCGGCCGCCCCGAGGACGTGGCCGCTGCCGCCGTCTTTCTGCTCTCCCCCGCCGCAGCCTGGGTCACCGGCGCGGTCTGGGCCGTCGATGGTGGCTACACAGCGGGGTGATGCCATGACCGATTACGTGCTGGTGGGGGGCGGCGGCCTGGCCCGGGAAATACACGACTGGTTCGTGCCGGGCTTCGCCGCCACCGGCGACCGCTTCGTCGGCTTCCTGGCCGATGGCGACGGGCAGGAACGCACTGCCTGCCGTGAACTGCCGCATCTGGGACCGATCGAGGGCCATCGGCCGGACGCGTCCCAGCGTCTGGTGATGGCGATCGGTTCGCCCGCCGGCAAGGAGGTTGCCGCGCGGCGGTTGCTCGCCGCCGGCGGCGTCTTTGCGAGCCTGCTTCACCCAAGCGCCTGGATTTCCGGCTCCGCGAGGATCGGCATGGGGGTGGTGGTGGCGGTTTTCGCCGATGTATCGGCTGATGCCGTGCTGGGCGACTTCACGATGCTGAACGGCTATGCGAGCGCAGGGCACGATGCCGTCGTCGGGGACTTCTCGACCTTGTCGGGCTATGTCGATCTCACCGGCGGAGTCAGCACGGGGCGGGGCTGCTTCTTTGGCTCCGGCTCGCGGGTTCTCCCCGGCCTGGTGTTGGGACACGGCTGCACCGTTGGCGCCGGTGCCGTGGTGATGCGTTCGGTGCCGGATGGCGCAACCGCCTATGCGGCGCCGGCGAGGCTGCTGTGAGCATCTCCCCCGAGACCGACCGGCACCTGGCCCGAAGCTGCTGGCACCTGGTCGCGCACCGCAGTGAGTTGCTCGCGGACCGCGATTATGTTCGCCTTTCCTGGGTGCTGGGTGATCTTGCCGTGTTCAACGACAAGGGCAGCATTGTCGCCTTCGACAACCTGTGCCCGCACCGTGGTGCGCGCATCTTCCGTGAGGTGGGCGGCAACGCGCCGGCGGTCTGCGCCTATCATGGCTGGAGCTATCGCGGCGGGCGCCTGCGCATTCCGAAGCCGCAATCCTACCACCCCTGCGACCTTGCGGCGGCGCGTCTGAACGAGATGTCCGTTGCCTGGTGCGGAAACTTCCTTTTCGTGGCTGTCGCCCCGGCAGAGGAGCTTGAGGCGCAGCTGGGCGGAACGTGGCCGGTGCTGGAGGGTATTTCCCGCGATATCGACCGGCGGCGTGACGTGAATGCCTATGCCTATGAATGTCCATGGCGCGTTGCCGTTGAGAACGCGCTAGAGCCCGACCACGTCCAGATGGTTCACCCCGAAACGCTCGGCCAGTTGCAGTTGACCGAGGCGCGCAACGCTTACTCCGGTCGGAACTCCGTGCTCTCGGCCGAGATCGGGAACGCGCGAACCGCACGCATGCTGCGCTCCATGCGCCGCCTGTTCGACATCGGTCATCAGCGCGAGGATTACCTCGCTGTGCATGTCTTTCCCTTCGCTTTCGTGACATCCACCTTCGGCTATTCCTACGCACTGCAGAATTTCATGCCGGCGCGCGATCCGTGCCGCACGCATTTTTCCAGCCGGTTGCTCACCTCCCGTCTTGCCAGCCAAGCGGCCAGCCAGGCGACTGAAGCCTTCTTCGCCTCAGTTGCGGAGATCAACCGCCAGGTCTTCGCGGAGGATCACGAAGTGTGCCGCCACGTCAATGCGGAGTTCGCCCTGGACGATCCAGCCCGGATCTTCTCTGCCACGGAGGACAAGGTACGGCACTTCCGCGACAGCGTCCTGGCGGCAAAGCGTGACGCGGGTTTCTGAGCGACTTGTGCATCATCATCCGTTCACGTCGCCTTAAGTCGCCTCACCGCATGATGAGCCCGTTGCGGCAGCGCCGCTTGCAGGGAGTGCCAGGATGGCCACCAACGTCGTCGCCTTCGTGGGCGAGAACGAGAACGGCATTCTGGCCGAGCTGAGCTGTGGCATGGCGCGAAGCCTGGCGTCGATGGGTCTGCGGGGCCATGTCATCGACCTGCACCGGCCGGGCTGGTCCGACACGCTGGAACCCATTGCTCGCCAGGGCATCGCCTTTGCCTGGGGCTATGCCGGTGTTGGGGCGGCGCTGGAAGTGGGCGGCGACAACCTGTGGGACATGCTGCAGGTGCCCTTCATCTCCGTCCTGGCGGACGCGCCGTCGCAGCTTCCGGCGAATCACTGCGTGCGAGCGCGCTTCGTCGCGAACGGCTACCTGTTTCGCGATTGGCTGGAGGTGCAACGGCGTTTCATCCGCTCGCCGCAGATCTCGGCCATGCTGCCGCCCAGCGTGCCCGCCAACCCGCAGCGGGACGTGCTCGCCTGGGCGCGTCGCCCGCACCGGATGGTTTTCGTCAAAACCGGTGACGACCCGGCACGACGGATGGCGGAATGGGACGCCTGGCCCGCGGTGCTGCGCGCCGTGCTGCACGACGCAACAAGCGTGGCCGCGCAGCGCCCGACCGGCGACATCACCGAGGTGGTACTGGATGCTGCGATCGCGAACGGACTTCACCTGGAGGAGCGGCTGGAGATCCTGTTCGCTCTCTTCAACGAGGTGGACCGGCAGACGCGGGCGCTCCGGGCGACAGCCTTCGCCCGTGCCCTGCTACCGTTGCCCGCAATCATCATCGGGCGTGGCTGGGATCACCTCGACCTCTCGGGCGCGCGAGCCAGCCTACGGCCGGCGGTTCCCGCAGAGGAGCTGCCGGCGCTGTATGCCGGAACCCAGTTCCTGGTCAGCACCAATCCGAACTTCGCCCATGGCGTGCACGAGCGGCCGGTGAACGGCTTTGCCGCCCGCGCCTGCGTCGTATCCGACGAGAACGCCTTCAGCCGCGAGCGCTTCGCTTCGCTGCCGAGCTTCTTCGGCCTGGACTGGACCTCGGCGGAACTGGAGGCGTGGGTCGCCGCCATTTTCCACCGGAATTTTGGCGATGGGCCGGACACCACCCCCGCGCTGGCGATGGCGGAGGAGCAGTTCGGGCCGGTTCGCTTTCTCCAGGCCATGAGCGGCCTCGCCGCTCTCGTCCTGGCGGGAAACCGGCTGGAAAGGTTCGAGCGCTAGGTTTCCCTGCAGGCCGACCGAACTGCCGGGCGGCACGCGATCAGGATGATCAGGAGTGCCAGATGCCCTTGGACGCGACGCCTGCCATCGCTCACGCCCTGCCGGCGCGGATTTTGGCGCCCGGTGGCGGGACATCCATGGCGCCGCCGCCCTCGCTGCCGGTCGCGCGGCCGCGGCTGCCCGAAGCCGCTGCCATCCTGCCCTACCTTCGCGAGATCGACGCGCACGGGTGGTACGCGAACCAGGGGCAGCTCTGGTCGCGCCTGCGCGCGCGGCTGGCCGCGCACTGGGGGCTGGATGCCGGCTGCGTGGCGCTCACAGCGAACGCGACGCTGGCGCTCGCCCTGGCGCTGCGCGCCTTCGACGTGCCGCCGGGCCGTAAGTGCCTGATGCCGGCCTGGACCTTTGTTGCCACGGCGGGCGCCGCGCGGGAGGCCGGCCTGGTGCCCCACTTTGCCGACGTCCATCCCGCCACCTGGGCGCTGGACCCGGATGCCGTCGAGGCGCGCGGGGACCTCGGGGAAATCGGGGCGATCCTGGTGGTGGCGCCGTTCGGGCGCCCGGTGGACACGGCACGATGGGACGCGCTCTCGGTCCGCACCGGCATTCCTGTTGTCATCGATGCCGCCGCCGCCTTCGATGCCCTGCGCGCGGGCGGGCCGATGGAGGTTGGCACCACGCCGGTTGTGGTCAGCCTGCACGCCACCAAGGCCTTCGGCATTGGGGAGGGCGGGGCGGTCCTGTCGCGCGACCCTACCTGGCTTGAACGTCTTCGGCGGCTCTCGCAGTTCGGCTTTCTGGGCTCGCGGGAGGCCGTGCTGGCGGGCACCAACGCGAAGCTTTCCGAATACGCGGCCGCCGTCGGCCTAGCCTCTCTGGACGCGTGGCCGGACACCCGGCGCGGCTGGGAGCGCGTCACGCGCCTCTATGCGGATGCGCTCGCGGGCGATACGCGGCTGATGCCCTCGCCAGGCTTCGGCGAGGACTGGGTGAGCGCTACTTTTTCGGTGCTTTGGCCTGGCGACCCCACATCGGGCATCGCCGCTCTCTCCCGCCAGGGGGTCACCACGCTGCGCTGGTGGGGCGATGGCTGCCATCGTCATCCCGCCTACGCCAACTGCCCACGCGACCCGCTGCCGGTCACGGACACCATTGCGCCCCGCGCCATCGGCCTGCCCTTCTGGCGCGAGATGACCGCATCGCAAGTGGAGCGGGTCTGCGAGGCCGCGTGGCGGTCCGCGGAAGCCGCCACTGCTTGCATCGCCGGGCCGATGGCGCGCTCCGTCCCGATGGACCCTCCCGCACTGGCCTGAGGCGCGGCGTGGCACGCGCCGGGGAGGGCGGACGGGTGGACGGCGTCGCCTGGCCCCCCCCGCAGGCATTCCAGCGGGTTGAGCGGGTGCCTAGCCCGCTTTGCGGAGCTGAACGAACAGGGCCGAGCCCGCGGTGAAGGCGCAGAGCACATCGGCCGCCCGCGCTGCCAGTAGGGCATCGCCGGCACGGCGCGGACCGTCGCCGAAGGGCCAGAGGTAATCGTCCAGAACCAGCCATCCGCGATCGCGCAGCATCGGCATCCAGGCAAGGAGGTCCGCAGAGACCTGCGCGTGCTGGTGGTTGCCGTCCACGTGCAGAACGGCGATGGAGCCGGTGTAGGCTGTTTCCCCAAAGGCTTCCGACCGCACGAGCGGTGCTGCGCGGTAGCGCGCCGCGCCGTCGACGGATGGCATGCGCAGGTAGTTCACGCCGCGCAGGGCCAGCCCCAGCAGGCTGATGCGGAAAATGCGCGCCGCTTCCTCGTGATCCGCCGTGGCGGTGATGGAGTCGAGATCCGCGCGCTCCTGGCAGGCTTCCTCCACGGACCAGGGATCGACGCACAGCAGCGCGCCGATTCCGTGGCGCGCCGACAGCCAGGCGAGCGCCGCCGCCGACTTGCCCCACCACGAGCCGATCTCCACCACGTCTCCTGCCGGAGCGTGGCGGGCGATGGCAGCCAGCGCCCAGAGCTTGGTGTCGTCGCACATGCCCGGCACGGCGCGGGACTGGCGCAGGAAGGCGGCGGCGGCCTCCAGGCCCAGCGGTGGGGCGAGCGGCGCGGCCCCGCCGAGGCCGGTGCCGGCATCGGCCAGCCCCGCCGCGTCGCGCAGGGCGCGCCGATAGGTGTCGAGGTCGCCCTGGTAAGGAGATGCGCCCTCCAGCGGGCAGTCCGGCAGAAGCCGGGGCAGCATCGCGCGCAGATGGGCGTGGACCACCGGATGGGGGGTGTGGATGCCGGCGATGCCGCGGTCCCGCACCAGCGCGACCAGCCGTTCCGCGAAATCGGGCGCGTCGTAGTAGGGCAGCCAAGCCCAGTCGGCATAGAGCGTCCGCGCGGGGTCGAAGGCCAGGGAGGAAGCACCGATCACGGGCCGGCCGCGGGCGACCGCCTCCTCGGCGAAGCGGCAGGCCTCGGCCATGCCGGCCGGGAAGACAAGGATCGGGGGGCGTTCAAGCATCCGGGTTTTTCCGCTTTTCGTCCCGCATCCTGCGGGCCGGTGCGGCGATCCTGGCGCCGCGGCCCTAATGGACCGTGAAGCGGCGCTTGGCCGTTGAGCGCGGGGCCGGGCGGCGCTAAGGGTCCGGCCTGAAATCCGCGGGGCACGATGTCGCAAGCTGATCCGTCGCGTTCCGAAGCCGCGATCCACGAGGCCGCCCGGCAGGCGGCCGAACGGGCGCGCGAACTCGCGCCCGACCTCGCCTCCGTGCTCATCACCCACTATCCGGACGCGGAGACCCTGGACACCTTCCGGCCCGGGGCGGGTAACCTGGCGGCTGCCCTGGCTTCCGCCCGCGCCGCCGCGCTGGCCTTTGCCGAGGAAGGGGTCGAGGTGCTGGTGCAGCGGGCCGATCGCGCCGCCTTCCGCCGCTGGATGGACGCGCGCCCGGACACGCCGGAGAACCGCTCCGCCTGGCGCGACCGGTCCGGGCTGCTGCGCGGCGCGGAAGCCTTCGCCGCACTCGGCCTCGACCCGCAGCGGCTGCGGCCTGCCCGGCGGGCCGAGGGCGGGAAATCCGCCCTGTCGCCCGCCGACCGCCTTGTGCGCGCCTTCGGGGGCGATGACGACCGCGCCTTCCGCGAGATCGCCGACAGCCTCGTGGCGGAAGGGCGCGAGGGCGTGCTTGCCCTCGGCCTGCGCAAGGCGGCCGAGCGATACGGCGAGGAAGCCGCCGAGGACCTGAGAGCCGAGCTTCTGCAGGTGGCCGAGGGTGCCGATGCTGGTCCCTCCGGTTGGACGGAACTGGTCGCGCTCCCGGTCGCCCTGCCGCCCGGCGGCCTGCCCGACGCCGCGGGCCTGGGCGAGAGCCTCGCGGCCTCCGGCGTGCTCCCCGAGACGGTGGAGCTGCGCTTCCTGCCGGATTGGCGGAGCGCCGCCGATTTCGAAACGCTCGAGCCGGTGCCGCTGCGCAAGGCCCTGCTGCGTCTGCTGGCCGGGGAGGAGGCCGGCATCCTGCCCCCCGCCAGGCCATCGCTGCTGGCCGAGCAAGGCTTCGGGGTGCTGCTCGGCCTGCGGATCGACTGGGGCACGCCGCTCTGGGAAGACATCGCCGCCAATGGCTTGCCCGCCGTGCCGGAGGGAGAGGAGGAAACGGCGGAGGAGGAGGCCTACCGCACGGGCTTCGACCGGTGGCGCATGGCCGTTGCCGAGGCCGTGGAGGGCTGCGTGCCCCTGGCGCTGGTCGGGCCCTCGGAGGTGGCGGATGAGATCGACGATTTCCTGGGCGAGTCCGGGCTGGACACGGGCGGGATCGAGGAAATCCGCGAGTTCGTCGAGACCGCGCGGCGCGAGGTGCCGGACGAAGAGGTGGTTTGCCGCCCCGAGGTGGTGGGGGAGGGGATGGAGCTGACCCTCTACACCCGGCAGGGGCGGTTCCTGGACAGCCTGGTGCTGTCGCGCGAGCAGATTCCGGTGCCGCCGGAGGAAATGCCGCGGTTGCTGGAAGGCTTCGTGCCGCTGGTGCGCGACGCTCCGGGCGCCTGAGGCGCGCGGCGCCCGCGGGCGGAGTCCGCCGCCGGCGGTGAGAGCGCCGGCTCAGGGCAGCGGCAGCAGGGCGGCGGGATCGGCCTCGTCCTTGAGTCCCGTGCCCGTCAGCTTGCGGGACAGTGCCTCGCGCATCAGCCAGGCGAGCTTGGCCGCCGCCAGCTCCGGGCTGAGCCCGCCCTGCTCGTGGATGTTGGAGATGCAGTTGCGCTCGGAGTCACGGCGGCCCACCCGTGGCGCGAAGGTCAGGTAGATGCCGAGGCTGTCCGGCACGCTGAGGCCCGGGCGCTCTCCGATCAGCACGGCCACCAGCCTCGCGCCCAGCCGCTCGCCCACGGCGTCGCCCAGCGCCACGCGGGCCTGGGTGGCGATCACCGCCGGGCCGATGCGCCAGCCCGGCAGGCGGGCAAGGCAGGCATGGAAGACGGGGGCGGCGTGGCGCTGCACGGCGGTGGCGGAAAGGCCGTCCGCCAGAACGAAGACGACGTCGCACCCACCCGCCGGCAGATCCGCATCCGGATGCAGCCGTCGTCCCAGGTCGGGTCGCCGCAGGAAGGTGGCGCGGTCCGTGGCGGCGCTGCGGGCCTGCAGCACGGGATGCGGCCGCAGCGCGGCCTCCAGGGCGGCGGCGTCCAGCGGGGCATGAACGGCGTCGCGTGCCAGGGCGTGCGCCATCTGCATCGCCAGCACCTCGCGCAGCGGCATGGCATGGCCGGCCTGGCCGAGCCCGATGCGCGCGCGCGTGGCGCCTCGCAGCCTTTCCCAAGGATCAGCTTCCCCGCTCCGCGCGATCGGCTCAGCCACCCGCGGCCTCCCGCGCCAGTTGCAGCAGCCGGGAGGAGGCGAGGGGGGGCGGACGGATCGTCCCGTCGGTCCCGGCGATGCCCATGCGCTCCAGCCAGGCCTCGAACTCCGGTGCCGGCCGCAGGTTGAGCATGGCGCGCAGCGCCAGCACGTCGTGGAAGGACAGGCTCTGGTAGTTCAGCATGATGTCGTCCGCGCCGGGAACGCAGATCAGGAAGTGCACGCCCGCGACGCCGAGCAGGGTCATCAACCCGTCCATGTCGTCGCCGTCGGCCTCGGCATGGTTGGTGTAGCAGACATCCACCCCCATCGGCAGGCCAAGCAGCTTGCCGCAGAAATGGTCCTCGAGCCCCGCGCGGATGATCTGCTTGCCGTCGTAGAGGTATTCCGGGCCGATGAAGCCGACCACCGTGTTCACCAGAAGCGGGTGGAAGGCGCGGCACACGGCCTGGGCACGGGCTTCCAGGGTCTGCTGGTCCACGCCGTGGTGCGCCTCGGCGGAAAGGGCGCTCCCCTGGCCCGTCTCGAAGTACATCACCTCGCCCGAGGGCCCGCCGCGCTTCAGCGAGAGGGCGGCGTCGCGCGCTTCGCGCAGCATCGGAAGGTCCACGCCGAAGCCCCGGTTCGCGGCCTCCGTTCCCGCGACGGACTGGAACACCAGGTCCACTGGCGCGCCCCGCGCCATCATGGCGATGGCGTTGGTGACATGGGTCAGCACGCAGGTCTGCGTTGGTATCCCGTAGCGCGCGCGAAGCCCGTCGAGCATCTCCAGCAGGGCCATGCAGTTGGAGAGGCTGTCGGTGGCCGGGTTCACGCCGATCACGGCATCGCCTGAACCGTTGAGCAGGCCGTCGAGCGTGGAGGCGGCGATGCCCCGGAGGTCGTCGGCCGGGTGGTTCGGCTGCAACCGCGTCGCCAGCCGGCCCTCGAGCCCAAGCGTCGAGCGGAAGGCGCTGACCACCCGGCGCTTGCGCGAGACCGCGATCAGGTCCTGGTTCCGCATCAGCTTCGACACCGCGCCCACCATCTCGGGCAGCAGGCCCGGCGACAGCGCAGCCAGGGCGGGGCCGTCGGCGGCGTGGGAGAGAAGCCAGTCGCGGAGCCCGCCCACCGTCATCGCCGAGAGCGGCGCGAAGGCGGCGGCGTCGTGGGTGTCGATGATCAGCCGCGTGACCTCGTCCGCCTCGTAGGGGACCACCGCTTCGGACAGGAAGGCGCGGAGCGGCAGGTCCGCGAGCGCGAAGCGGGCGGCGACGCGCCGTGCGTCGCTTGCCGCCGCGATCCCGGCCAGTTCGTCGCCCGAGCGTCGCGGCGAGGCCGCGGCGAGCAGCGCCGCCAGCCCGTCGAAGCGGTGGCGTTCCCCGCCAGCCATGGCGCTCCAGCTTCCCATAGGTCCTCCGGTCGCGTGCCTCCCCGGCCGAGGGTCCTCCTGGCCGCGGCCGCTGTCCAGGGCGGAGGAACTATCCGGCCGGCGTGGCGCCGAGGCGGCGGCGGCGCAGCAAGGCGTCGATCCCCAGCGCCAGCGTCGTCACGGCGATCAGCAGCGTGGAGACCGCGGCGATGGTCGGCTCCACCTCCAGCAGCAGGCTGTTCCAGATCCTGACCGGCAAGGTTTCCGACCGGAAGCCCGCAAGGAAGATCGAGATGACCAGTTCGTCGAAGGAGGTGAGAAAGGCGAAGAGGGCGGCGGAGACGACCCCGGGCAGCGCCAGCGGGAGGACCACGCGGCGGAAGACGCCCCAGCGCGTGCAGCCGAAGACCATGGCGGCCCGTTCCAGCGCGGGATCGACCGTGCGCAACGCGGATTGCAGGATCACCAGCACCACGGGCAGCGCCACCAGCGAGTGCGCCACCGCGATCCAGGGCCGGACGCTGACCAGCCCGAGGCGTGCGGAAAGGAAGTAGATCGCGACCGCCGTGATGACATGCGGCACGATGACGGGCGTCAGCAGCAGCGCCGCAACCACGCGCTTGAACGGAAAGCTGGCACGGACCATCGCATAGGCCGCGAGGAAACCCAGCAGCGTCGCCAGCACCGAGGCCATGATGCCGATCATGAAGGAATTGGCGATCGCCTGCCGCCAGCGGGGGTCGCCGAGGAAGCGGGCATACCAGCGGGTGGAGAAGGTTTCGGGCGGAAACTTCAGGTAGCCGTCGCCGGAGAAGGAGGCGATGGCGACGATGACGATCGGCGCCAGCAACCCGAAGCAGAGCAGCACCACAAGCGCGCGCAGCAACGTGGCGCGCAGGACCGGGCCCATCATCGCAGCGCCTCCCCGGGTTCGGCGAAGCGGCTGTAGACCGCGTAGAGAGTGAGGGTGACGGCCAGCAGCACCACCGTCATCAGCGCGGCGGAAGGCCAGTTCTGCGTGATCTCGACTTCCCGCTCGATCAGCATGGCCACCATGATCTCGCCGGGGCCGCCCATCAGCGCGGGGGTGACGAAGAAGCCGATGGCCAGGATGAAGGTGATCAGCACGCCCGCGACGACGCCGTGAAGCGTGAGCGGCATGAAGACGCGGCGGAAGACCTGGGCGGGGGTCGCTCCCATTCCCTCGGCCGCCTGCATGAGGCGCGGGTCCACCGCCTTCATCGCGGCGTAGAGCGTGAGCACCATGTAGGGCAGCAGCACGTAGGTCATGCCGATGATCACGCCGGTGCGATTGTAGAGGAGGTTCACCGGCTCATCGACCAAGCCAAGGCCCAGCAGGATCTGGTTGATGAGCCCGTTCCGGCCGAGCAGCACCATCCAGGCATAGGTGCGCACGATGGTGCTGGTGAAGTAGGGCAGCACGATGCAGAGCAGGATGGCCGTGAAGGCGGCGCCCCGCACGCGCGACAGCGCATAGGAGACGGGATAGCCGAGCACGAGGGTGAGCAGCGTCACGATAAGGCCGATCGCGCCGGTGTTCACCAGCGAACGGCCCACTGCGCCGGACAGGAGCACGTCCTCGGCTTCCGCCCAGATTTCCGCCCATGTGCCGAGCTCGGCGATGGAGGAGGACAGGAACCAGCCGATCGGAACGATGAACAGTGCCACCAGCAGCAGCAGCGCGGGCAGGAGGAGCAGGAAGGCGCCGGATATCTTCAGCGGCATGGGATCAGGCCGCCAGGAGCCGGCTGTCCTCGGCACGCCAGCTCAGCCGCACGGCGTCGCCGGGGGCGTGGAGCGGGGTACCGGCACCGTTGGCGGCGTCGCAGAGCACGGTGGCGCCCTCCGCCACCTCCACCTGGTAGCGCACGACGTTGCCGAGGAAGGAGGCATGGCGGACCTGCCCGGGGAGGCTGTTGGCGCCCTCCGTGCGGCCGCCGGCGGGCGCGATGGCGACCTTTTCCGGCCGCACGAAGAGCAGCCCCTGCGGCGCGGCCAGGGCGCCGCTGCCGGCCAGCAGGCGGGTTCCGCCCGGGCCCGCCACGGCATCGCCGTCGCGCCGGGCGGGCAGCAGGTTCGCCTCGCCCAGGAAGGCCGCGACAAAGGCGGTCTCGGGCTTCTCGTAGACATCGCGGGGCGGGCCCATCTGCGCGATCCGCCCGCGCTCCATGATGGCGATGCGGTCGGACATGGTCAGCGCCTCCTCCTGGTCGTGTGTGACGTAGATCACCGTGGTGCCGAGGCGGCGGGAGATCTCCTTGATCTCCACCTGCATGTGGTAGCGCAGGTTCTTGTCGAGCGCGCCCAGCGGCTCGTCCATCAGCACGATGCGGGGGTGGCCGACGATGGCGCGGGCGAGCGCCACGCGCTGCTGCTGCCCGCCGGAGAGCTGGCGCGCGTAGCGGCGCTCGAAGCCCGTCAGCTTCACCATCTCCAGCGCCTCGGCCACGCGGGCCGCGATCTCCGCCTTGGGGGCGCGGCGGACGGTCAGCGGGAAGGCGACGTTCTCCGCCACGTCGAGGTGCGGGAAGATGGCGTAGTTCTGGAACACCATGCCGAGGCCGCGGCCGCGCGGGGGCACCTGAGTCATGTCCTGCCCGCCCAGCATCACCCGGCCCTCATCGGCCATGACGAAGCCGGCCAGCATCGAGAGCGTGGTGGTCTTGCCCGATCCGGACGGGCCGAGCAGCGTAAAGAACTCGCCGGGCGGGATGGCGAGGGAGACCCCCGCCACCACGGTTTCCGCGCCGTAGCGCTTGGTGACACCCTCGAGCGCGACGGCGCCCTCCATGCCCGCGCTCAACGCTGGAGCCATCGCGACCAGGTGCGGTTCACGCGGTCCCGGTTGTCCTCCCACCAGGTCGCGTTCTGGTAGAAGCCGGTCTGCATCGAGCGCTCGCCGCCCGGCGCGCGGGCGCGCTCTTCCGCGGTGAGGAGAGGGAAGGCCTTCATGTTGGTCGGTCCGTAGATGAGGTCGCGGGAATACTTCGCCTGCACCTCGGGCTGCAGCATGAAGTCGATGAGCTGCTGCGCGCCCTGCACGTTCTGCGCGTCCTTGAAGATGCCCAGGGCCTGGACCTGGATCATGTGCTCGTTCCAGGTGTAGGCGAGCGGCGCCCCGCGGTCGATCAGCACCTGCAGCCGGCCGTTCCAGATGGAGCCCGCGACGACCTCCTTGTCGGAGAGCATCTGCGCCGACAGCGCACCCGTGTCCCAGAAGCGGCGGATCTGCGGGCGGATGCGGTCCATCGACTTCAGCGCGCGGTCGATGTCGATGGGGTAGAGCTGGTCCTTCGGGACGCCGTCCGCCAGCAGGGCGAATTCAAGGTTGGCCGAGCCCGATGCCATGTCGGACAGCATGCGCGGCCCGGCGAACTTGCCGGCGTTCCAGAAGTCCGCCCAGGAACTGGGCGCCCCACTCGCGAAGTGCTCCTTGTTGTAGCCGAGCACGGTGCAATAGACGAAGTTCGCCACGCGCTGTGGGCGGCGCACCTCCGGCGTGATGTCCTCGCCCTTCGACCACCGCCACTTATCGTAGGCGATGGGGGCGAGCGCGCCCATGCGCTCCAGCGTCAGCAACTGCCCGTCGCCGGTGTCGATCAGGTCCAGCTCCACGTTGTTGGCGCGGAACATGGCCAGCAGCTTGGAGGCGGTCGCGGCCACCGGCCGCACGACGATGCCGGTTTCCTTGGTGAAGGGGTCGTAGACGTGCCGGCGCATCACGTCGTCATAGGTGCCCCCGGGCGTGCGCACGATCACCTCCCCCGCGGCGCGCGCGGGGTGGGCCAGCAGCGCGGGGGCGGCGAGCGCCGTGCCGAGCAGCAGGCGGCGGGTCGGCCGGATGGTCGGGAATCGGTCGGACATGCGTCGCTCCTGTTCCGGTGAAGGGATAGGGGGTGGATCGTGTCAGTGGAAACGGGAGATAGCGTAGGGGGCCATATCGATGCGCGGCCTGTCTCCAAGAATCGTACCGGCCACCAGGCGCCCGCTCGGTGGGCCGCCGGTCATGCCGAAATGCCCGTGGCCGAAGCAAAGGTGCAGGCCGGGATGGCCGGGCACCGGGCCCAGCACCGGCAGGCTGTCCGGCGTGGAGGGACGGAAGCCCATCCAGAGCCGAGGTTCCCCGGCCTCGAGGCCCGGGAACAACCCGCGAAGCTTTCCTTGCAACTGCTGTGCCCGGCGCTCGTCCGGCGCTGCGTCCAGCCCGGCGATCTCGACCGTGCCGGCCACGCGCAGCCCCTCCGCCATGGGGGTGACGCCGAAGTTTCCGGACTTGTAGAGGATGGGAAGCTTCAGCGCCACGCTGGGCGCCGGCAGCATGAGGTGGTAGCCGCGCTCGGTTTCCAGCGGCACGTGGATGCCCAGCGGTTCCAGCAGCAGGCGTGACCAGGCGCCGCCGGCGACCACCACCTCGGCGGCCACGTGGTTGTCGGTGTTGGTCATGACCATCCAGCCGCCGCCCTCGCGCGGGATCAGCTTCATGGCGCGCTCGGGGAGGATGCAGCCGCCAGCTTCCTGGAACAGCTCCGCGAGGCGGCGCACGATGCCGGCGGGGCTGACGGTGTGGCCGTTGCCGGGGATCAGCACCCCGCGCGAGACGTGGCGCGCGATGCCCGGGAAGAACTGGCGGATGTCGTCAGGGCCGAGGATGTCGGCGCGAATGCCGTGGCGCTCCCGCAGGCCGCGCTCCAGCGCGGCGCCCGCGGTCTCCTCGGCCTCGTCCCAGATCTGCACCTGGCCGGCACGGCGGATGAAGGCGGAGAAACCCTCCGCGCCCAGCAGGTCGCGCCAGTCGTCGAAGGCCGGGGCGTGAAGGGCGCGCATGGCGTCCGAGATCGCCCAGACCCGGTCCATCCGCCCGGCGCGGACCCAGCGCGCGAGCCAGGGCGCCGCGCGCGGCAGGTAGGCAGGCCGCACCACCAGCGGCCCCAGCGGGTCGCGCAGCCAGGAGGGCACCTTGCGCAGCATGCCCGGCAGCGCGATCGGCACCACCGTGTCGGCGCTGAGCAGCCCGGCATTGCCGAAGGAGGCGCCGCCCGCGGGCCCGAGCGGGTCGACGACCGTGACCTGCCGCCCGGCACGCAGCAGGGGCAGCGCGGTGGAAAGCCCCGCGACGCCCGCGCCGAGGACGATGACAGCCCCGGACTGCATCAGCCGATATCCCTCAACCGACGTCCCTCAACCGATCTGGGCCGTGGCGATCAGCTCGATCAGCATGCCCGGCGCCAGCAGCTCCTTCACCACCACGGTCGCGCGGCAGGGGTAGGGTTCCTGGAAATACTCCCGGTACACGGCGTTCATGCCCGCGGCATCCGCGGGGTCAATCAGGTAGATCTGGCAGAGCATCACGTCCGCCATGCTGCCGCCGGCGGCCTCCACCGCCATGCGGAGGTTGGACAGCGTACGGTGCGTCTGGGCCGTGATGTCGCCGGCGATGATCGCGCCGCTTTCCGGGTCCTTGGGGATCTGCGCGGTGATCACCAGCCCGCCCTTGCGGACCGTGCCGCTGATCGGCCCCTTGGACTTCGCGATGCCCGTTTCCACGGCTTCGAACATATTCAGGCTCCCTGGCGGTTGGTGAGAAGCGTGCGGGGCAGGTGCGTCAGAAGCTCCGGCCCGCTTTCTGTGACGAGGACGGACTCGCTCAAGGCCGCGCCACCCGCCGAGGCATAGACGTGGAACACCATGCCCGCTTCCATCCGCCAGTTCGCCCCGGGGTGGAGGATGCGCGTGAAGTCGCTCGTG
>Ga0210040_10002031_pt1 | contig 29280 bp, 29 predicted proteins | sample CryGeyCG12114_NA_FD_185462 | JGI IMG/M metagenome (GOLD analysis project Ga0210040, IMG submission 185462) | Groundwater microbial communities from aquifer - Crystal Geyser CG19_WC_8/21/14_NA (SPAdes) (version 2) | ecosystem: Environmental > Aquatic > Deep subsurface > Groundwater | place: USA...
GGTCGGCGGGCTGGTCGGCGGGCGGGTCGCTGGGCTGGTCCGCGGGCGGGTCGGTGGGCTGCTCGGCGGGCTGGTCGGCCGGCGCCGCGCCCTCGGCCGGCGGCGGGGCGGTGGCCGGGGCGGGCTCGCCGCTGAGGGTGCCGTCGGAGAGCCGCACGACGCCGGGCTCCCCGCCGGGGACCATGCCCAGCGCGCGGGCCCGGTCGGCCAGCGCCCCGGGCGCGGCCGCGGCGGCCAGCTCCTCGCGCAGCGCCTGCTCCTGCTCCACCAGGGCGGTGCGGCGCTGGGTGAGCTCGTGCGACTCGTAGCTGCCCCGCGACAGGGCGATGTTGAGCATGAGCACCGCCATCAGCGTCGCGAGCATCACCACGGCGCAGAAGACGGCCACGGGCACGCGGTGGCCGGGGCGGGCGCTGCCCTCCACGACCTCCAGGCGCGGGCCGGAGCGCGGGCGCGGCGCCTGCCGCGGTGCCGGGCGCCCGGCCGCGGGCGGCGCGGTGCGGGCGGGGACGCTCACGATGCCCTCCCCGCGGCGGGGCGGACCCGCTCGGCCGCGCGCAGCTTCACCGAGGCGGCGCGCGGGTTGGCGGCGACCTCCTCCGGCGGGGCCAGCTCGGCGCCCTTGGTCAGCAGCCGCAGCCGCGGCGCGTGGCCGGGCAGCTCCACGGGCAGGTCCGGGGGCGCGGTGCTCGCCGCGCCGGCCGCCAGCACCTGCTTGGCCATCCGGTCCTCCAGGGAGTGGTAGGCCATGACGACGATGCGCCCCCCGACGGCCAGGGCGTCGACCGCGGCCGGCAGCGCGGTGCGCAGGGCGTCCAGCTCGGCGTTGACCTCGATCCGCAGCGCCTGGAAGGTCCGCTTGGCGGGGTTGCCCCCGGTGCGACGGGTGGCGGCCGGCACCGAGGCGCGCACGAGGTCGACGAGGCGGGAGCTGCGGTCGAACGGCTCGGTGGCGCGCTCGCGCACGACGGCGTCGGCGATGCGCTTGGCGAAGCGCTCCTCGCCGTAGGTGCGCAGCACCCGCGCCAGGTCGGGCGAGGAGTAGGTGTTGAGGACGTCGGCGGCGGTGGGGCCGGTCGTGTTGTCCATCCGCATGTCCAGCGGCGCGTCCTGGGCGTAGGCGAACCCGCGGTCGGCCTCGTCCAGCTGCAGGGAGGAGACGCCGAGGTCGAGCAGCACGCCCTGCACGGAGCGCAGGCCGAGGTCGTCCAGGACGTCGGGCAGCGCGTCGTACACCGAGCGCACCAGCGTGGTCCGGTCCGCCCAGGGGGCCAGGCGGGCCGCGGCCAGCTCCAGCGCCTGCGGGTCGCGGTCGATGCCGACCAGGCGCACCTGCGGGCAGCGCTCCAGCAGGGCCTGGCTGTGGCCGCCCAGGCCGAGGGTGGCGTCGACGACGACGGCTCCGGGCTCGGCCAGCGCCGGGGCCAGCAGGTCGACGCACCGGTCGAGGAGCACCGGGACGTGCCGCTGCGTCGAGCCGTCCATGCCGTCCTCCTCCCTGCCGCGAGCAGTGTTGCTCATGGTGCTGGTGTGACTCAACACGACCGTCCGGCCAGGTCCCCATCCGCTCCGCGTGCGCCGGGTGGCGCCGTGCGGCCTGACACCGGGGAAGGTGCGTCAGGACGCGAGGAGCGGCTGGAGGCCTGGCCGGACGGTGGTGCCGCTGGCCGCCACGAGGCGGCGCGGTGCGGCGGCCCGGTCGGGCGCTCAGCGGGTCAGAAGAGCCCGGGGACGACCTCCTCGGCGGTGGCGGCGAAGGCGCCCTCCTGCTCGGCCAGGTAGTCCGCCCAGGTCGGCTCGTCCCAGATCTCCACCCGGGACCCCGCACCGATCACGGCGCAGTCGCGGCTCAGCCCGGCGTACCCGCGCAGCGCCGGCGGGACCGTGATGCGCCCCTGCCGGTCGGGCACCTCGTCCGAGGCCCCCGACAGCAGCACCCGCAGGTAGTCCCGGGCCTGCTTGCTCGACAGCGGGGCCTGGCGCAGCTGCTCGTGCAGCCGCTCGAACTCGGCCACCGGGAAGACGTAGAGGCAGCGGTCCTGCCCCCGGGTGAGCACCAGGCCGTCGGCCAGCTGCTCGCGGAAGCGGGCGGGCAGGATCAGCCGCCCCTTGTCGTCCAGCCGCGGGGAGTGCGTGCCGAGGAACACGCTCTCCCACCCCCTGCGGAACGGGAGCACCACTCGCGCTCCTCATGCTCTCCACATTACTCCACTACCCCCCACCGTCAATGATCAACGGCCGAGGTCGCGCTCGGCGAGGTGCATCTCCGCAGGTCAGAGGGGTGGAGCGCGGTGGAGGGCGGTCGGGCGCCGTCCGCGCGTCGCCGCCGCTGGGGGGCACCAGGGGCGGCGGGAGGGCGGGGGTGGGGCGCCGTGGAGCGCACTCGCGCCCTTCTGACGTAGCGTTCGCCCGTGTCGCTGACGCAGCCGCAGCCGCAGGAGCTCTCCCGAGAGGGCCTGGAGCACCTCTCCGAGGTGATGTCCGCAGTGCGTTCCGCGGTGGAGTCGGTCGTCGTGGGCAAGCAGGACGTCGTCCGCACGGCCGTGACCGTCCTGCTGAGCGAGGGCCACCTCCTGGTGGAGGACGTGCCCGGCGTGGGCAAGACGCTGCTGGCCAAGGCGCTGGGGCGGGCCACCGGCTGCACCGTGCGCCGCGTGCAGTTCACCCCCGACCTGCTGCCCAGCGACCTGACGGGGGTGAGCGTCTACGACGCGGCCACCCGCAGCTTCGAGTTCAAGCCCGGCCCGGTCTTCGCCAACGTCGTCGTGGGCGACGAGATCAACCGCGCCTCGCCCAAGACCCAGTCGGCGCTGCTGGAGTGCATGGCCGAGCGACAGGTGACCGTCGACGGCCTCACCTACCCGCTCCCCCCGCCGTTCATGGTGGTGGCCACGCAGAACCCCGCCGAGATGGAGGGCACCTACGCCCTGCCCGAGGCCCAGCGCGACCGCTTCACCGCCCGGGTCTCGATGGGCTACCCGGCCCAGGACGCCGAGCTGGCGATGCTGGACCAGCACGGCGCGTCCGACCCGCTGGAGGACCTCCTGCCGGTGGCCGACCCCGAGTCCGTGCGCCGCGCCGCGCAGACGGCCGCGGCGGTGCACGCCTCCCCCGCGCTGAAGCAGTACCTCCTCGACCTGGTCGCGGCCACGCGCTCGCACCCGGACGTCGCCCTGGGCGCCTCACCGCGCGCGAGCCTGCACCTGCTGCGCGCCGCCAGGGCCACCGCGGCGCTGGACGGGCGCGCGAGCGTCCTGCCCGACGACGTCCAGGACCTGCTGGTGCCGGTCCTGGCCCACCGCCTGGTGCTCACGCCCGACGCCCACATGGCGCAGCGCTCGAGCACCGGCGTGCTGGAGGGCCTCCTGGGCTCGGTGCCGGTGCCCACCGGGGTCCGCACCACCGCGAGCGCCGTGGGCTCCGGGGGCAGGTGAGCCGGCTGCGCGGGCTCACGCTGCGGGGGCGCGGCGTGCTCGCGGCCGGGGTCAGCGCGAGCCTGTGCGGCCTGGTCCTCGGCCAGCGCGACCTGCTCCGGATCGGCGTCCTGCTGCTGGTCCTCCCCCTGCTCAGCCTGCTGCTGGCGGCCCGCGGCGGGCAGCGGCTGGCCGCGGCCCGCACCACCTCCCCCTCGCGCGTGCCGGCCGGCGGCAGCACGCGGGTCCGGCTCGACCTGTCCAACCCCTCCCGGGTGCCGACCGGGGTGCTCCTGGCCCAGGACCAGCTGCCGCACGCCCTCGGCCCCGCACCGCGGTTCGTGCTCGACCGGCTGGGCCCCGGCCGCACCACCGCGGTCGCCTACACCGTCCGGCCGGCCTCGCGGGGGCGCCACCGGGTGGGCCCGCTGGGCGTGCGCGTCACCGACCCGCTCGGTCTGTGCGAGGTGCCCGCGCAGGTGGGCTCCGACGACCCCCTGCTCGTGCTGCCGCGCGTGGAGCCGCTGCCCGCCGTGACCGGTCCCAGCGGGTGGAGCGGGGCGGGCGAGGACGGCGAGCGCAGCGCCGTGGCGGCCGGCGAGCACGGCAGCGGCACGCGCGAGTACGCCCCCGGCGACGACGTGCGCCGCGTGCACTGGCGCTCCACCGCCCGCCGCGGAGAGCTGATGGTGCGACAGGACGAGCAGCCGCGCCAGCAGCGCGCGACCGTGGTGCTGGACCGCCGCGCCCAGGCCCACTCCGGTGCGGGGCCGCGCTCCAGCTTCGAGCGCGCCGTCTCGGCCGCGGCCTCCGTCGCCGTCTCGCTGGCCGCTGCCGGGACCGGGGTGCGCGTGGTCAGCGGCGAGCGCACCGGGCCCTGGGTCGAGGGGCCCTCCGCGGCGGCGGCCGGGCTGCTGGACGACCTCGCCGACGTCCAGCTGGGAGGCCAGGGGGACCTCGCCGCGGCCCTGCGCGCCGTCGCGGCGGGCGGCCAGGACGGGCTGGTGGTGGCGGTGCTCGGCCGCCTCGACGAGGGCGACCTGCGGCTGCTGGCGCGGGTGCCCCAGCGGGGAACACGGGCGGTCGCGCTGCTGCTGGAGGGGGAGGGCCCGCGCGGGCGGTCCCCCGGTGCGGCCCTGCGACGAGCGGGGTGGACGGTGCTGGACGTGGGGCGCGAGGGTTCGCTGGCCTCGGCGTGGACCTCGGCGACGGGAGCGGCATGAGCGCGGTGGCAGGACCCCGAGCGGCTGGGGCGGTGGCGGTGGTCGCCGTGGCGGCGGGGCTGTCACCCGTGGTGGAGGACCTCTCCTGGCTGCGCGACGTCGTCCTCGCCGTGGTGGTGGTCGCCGTGCTCGGCGCGGCGCTCGCGCGCACCCGCCTTCCCGCCGCCGCGGCGGTCGGCGTGCAGCTCGCCGGGCTCCTGGTCCTGCTCTGCGTGCTCTACGCCCCCGCCCAGGCGGTGCTCGGCCTGCTGCCCGGTCCCGCGGCGTGGGGCCGGGGCGCCGACCTGGTGGCCGACGGCGCCGCGGTGGTGCGCCGGGAGGCGGCTCCCGTGCCCGGCGTGCCGGGGCTGCGCCTCCTGATCACCGCCGGTGCGGGGCTGCTCGCCGTGCTGGTGGACGCCGTGGCCGTGCGCGGCCGGCGTCCCGCCCTCGCCGGGCTGCCGCTGCTCGGCGTCCACTGCACCGCCCTGGTCTTCGCGCCCGGAGGCCTGGGCTGGGGCTGGTTCGCCCTCGCCGCCGCGGGCTACCTGCTGCTCCTGGGCGCCGACGCCCCCGAGCGGGTCGCGCGCTGGGGCCGGCGGGTCAACCGCGCACCGCGCGAGGGCGCCGGCGGCGCGTCCGTCTGGGGCTCGTGGAGCGCGGCCGGCCGCACGGCCGCCGTCGCGTCGGTGGCCCTGGCCGTGCTGACCCCGGTCCTGGTGCCGGGGCTGAGCGCGGGCGCCGACCTGCGCGGGTCCGGCGAGGGCGACGGCAGCGGAGGCGGGGTGCTGGACTCCGTCGACCCGCTCTTCGACCTGCGCTCGGACCTGGAGGCGCGCAGCGACGCCGTCGTGCTCACCTACCGCACCGGCGTCGAGGCGCCCCCGCCGCTGCGCATCGTCACCGTCGACACCTTCGACGGGAACACCTGGCGACCCACGCCCCCGGACGACCTGGAGGCCTCCGGGCTGGACCCGCTGCCCGCGGCGCCCGGGCTGGACGACTCCACGCCCAGCGAGCTCGCCCGCTACGCCGTGACCGTGGGGGCGCTGCGCCAGCAGTGGCTGCCGCTGCCCTACCCGGCGGTCAGCGTCGACGTGGAGGGGGACTGGCTGGTGGACCCCGCGACCCTCAACGTCAGCGGGGAGGACGGCGAGCGGACCCGCTCGGGCCAGCAGTACACGGCCGAGTTCCTCCAGGTGGAGCCGACCTCGCAGCAGCTGGCGAGCGCGCCCGCCGCCCCCGAGGACGTGGTCGCCGCCTACGGCACCGTGCCCGAGGACCTCCCGGAGGAGATCGAGGCCACCGCTCGGGAGGTCACCGCGGACGCCCAGGACCCCTACGGCCGGGCGGTGGCCCTGCAGGAGTTCTTCCGCAGCGACGGCGGCTTCACCTACTCCCTGGACGCCCCGGAGCCGCGCAGCGCCAGCGCCCTGGCCGACTTCCTGGAGGACCGCTCCGGGTACTGCACGCACTTCGCCTCCGCGATGGCGGTGATGGCCCGGACGCTGGGCATCCCCGCGCGGGTGGCGATCGGCTTCCTGCCCGGGCGCGAGTCCGGGGAGTCCTGGCGGATCGCGCTGCAGGACGCCCACGCCTGGCCCGAGCTGTACTTCGCCGGCGCCGGCTGGGTGCGCTTCGAGCCGACGCCGGGCGGGCGCACGGGCGCGGCACCGGACTGGACCGTCCCGGCCTCGGCCTCCTCGCCCTCGACCGCCGTGCCCGCCGCTCCCGCGCCGTCGGCAGCGGCCCCGGTCGCGCCGTCGCAGCGCCCGGACGCCGGGGAGTCGCCGCAGGCGCAGGCCGAGGCCGAGGGCGCCTCCCTCCCGTGGCAGGCGCCCGTCGTGCTGGCGCTGGTGCTGGGCCTGGCCGCCGCCCCGCTGGTGAGCCGGTCGGTGGTCAGCCGCCGGCGCTGGTCGCGCGCGAGCGGCGCCCAGCAGGCCGAGGCCGCGTGGCTGGACCTGGTCGAGCAGCTCGGTGACCTCGGCGTGGGGGTGCCGGTGTCGGCGACGCCGCGGCAGGTGGGGCGCAGCCTCGTGCCCGACGCCCCGGCCGAGGCGGTCGGCCGGCTCGTCACCGCGGTGGAGGGCTCCCGCTACGGCGGCGGGCCGGCGGTCGAGGGCGCGCAGGCGCTGACGACCGACGTGCGCACCGTCGTGGCGGCGATGGCGGCGACCCGGCCCCGGTCGGCGTCCTGGCGCTGGCGGTGGTGGCCGACCTCGGGCGTGGCGCACCTGGCGCGGTGGGGGGCCGCCCTGCGGGGCGCCACGTCGTGGTCAGGGCTGCGCCGGCGCTGAGGGCCCCTGGGCGGGGCTGCCGCTGCGCAGCAGCGCGGTGCCGCGCAGCAGGGAGACGAGGGAGACCAGCGCCCACACCCCCTCCAGCAGGAGGAAGCCCCACTGGTGGTGCACCGCGGCGTCGACGGCGAGCACCGTGGAGCCGACCAGGTTCAGCAGCAGGTAGCGCCGGGACGTCGTGCGCAGGCGCCCTCGCTGGGCGAGCACGAACGGCACGAGGACCAGCAGCGACCCGACGACCTGGACGACCTGACCCATGACGAGGCTCCCGATCGCGTCGTCGTCAGGCCGGGTACGACGCGCCTCGTCCGGGCGGCGCCGGGCGCCGCGGTGGGGGTGTCAGCTCCAGCGGTCGTCGCGCCGGCGGTCCCAGCGCTGCTCGAGCCGCTGCATGAAGGTGCCGCTGCGCGGGGCGCCGCCGCGCGCCGGACGCCGACCGCGGGCGGCCGTGGAGCCGGTGCGGGGAGCCGGGCGCCCGTCGAGGCCGACCACCCCGACCGGGCCGGAGCGGCCCCCGGGGGCGGAGAAGGAGTAGACGAGGCCCGCGAGCATGACGAGGAAGGCACCGGCGCCGAGGAGCACCCAGGCGTTGGCCACGGCGACCACCAGCAGGCCGAGGCCGACGACGACCGCGAGGACGCCGATGAGGATGCGTCGTCGGGCGGCGGGCGCGCTGCGCGGCCCGCGCATCGTCGAGGCGAAGCGCGGGTCGTCGGAGAGCAGCTGCTGCTCCATCTGCTCGAGCAGACGCTGTTCGTGGTCGGACAGCGGCACCGCGACCTCCTGCGGTCGTGCCTGATGTGAGTCCTCAGGATAGGTCCCCGACAGGGGTGTGGAAAGCCGGACGCCCGCCCGGTCCAGCGCCCGCTCGTGCGCCGTCGCGAGCCGGCAGCAGCGCGGCGGGGCGCACCGCCCCGGTGCCGAAGCGCGCGCTCGCGGCGTCCACGGCCCGGTCGGCCTCGCGCCAGCCCTGCTCCCGCTCGTCCAGGAGCAGCTGGCGCGGCGCCCCGGCGGCGTCCACCAGGCCCTCCACCCGCACCCCCACGAGGCGGATCCGGGCCCGCTGCAGGCCGAGCGCGTCCCACAGCGCGACGGCGGTGGCGTAGACGTCCTGGCTGACGTCGGTGGCCTCCCGCAGGGTCCTGGAGCGCGTGATGGTGCTGAAGTCGGCGAACCGGACCTTGATCACCACGGTGCGCCCGGCGAGCCCGGCGGCGCGCAGCCGGGCGGCCGTGCGCTGCGACAGGCGCAGCAGCTCGCGCAGCACCACGCGGGGGTCGCTGACGTCGCGGGCGAAGGTCTCCTCGGCCCCGGTGCTGCGCTCGGTCGCGGCCGGCACCACCGGGCGGGGGTCGGCGCCCCAGGCCAGCGCGTGCAGCGACGAACCGAGCGCCCCGCCCAGCGCGCGGCGCAGCACGGCCTCTCCGGTGTGAGCGACATCACCCACGGTGAGCAGCCCGAGGCGCACCAGCTGCTCCTCCGTGCGCTCCCCCACACCCCACAGCGCCCCCACCGGCAGCGGGTGCAGGAAGGCCAGCACCTCGTCGCGGGGCACCACGAGCAGCCCGTCGGGCTTGGCCCGCGCCGAGGCGAGCTTGGCGACCGACTTGGTGGTGGCGACCCCGACCGAGCAGGTCACCCGCTGCTCGTCGGCGACCCGGTCGCGGATCTCCTGGGCGATCTGCGCCGGGCCGCCCATCCGCCGCACGGCACCGCTGACGTCGAGGAAGGCCTCGTCCACCGACAGCGGCTCGACCAGGGGCGTGACGGCGCCGAAGACCGCCATCACCGCACGCGAGACCTCCGCGTAGCGCTGGTGGTCGGGCTCCAGGACGACGGCGGACGGGCACAGCCGCCGCGCCCGGCCCATCGGCATCGCCGAGTGCACCCCGGCCGCGCGCGCCTCGTAGCTGGCCGAGAGCACCACGCCGCGGCTGCCGCCGCCCCCGACCACCACCGGCTGCCCGACCAGGTCGGGGCGGGCCAGCAGGGACACCGAGGCGTAGAAGGCGTCCATGTCCACGTGCAGGACGGTGCAGCCCTCGTCGTCCCCCGACAGGCCCCGGCCGGCCGCACCGGCCCCCGGGCGCAGGAGCTGGCGGGAGGTCATCGGCCCGAGCTCCCCTGGCTGGCGTGCCACAGCGCGCGCCGCACCTGGCGCCGCTCGCGGCGCTCGGCCGCCTCGGCCTCCTCCGCGCCCGCCCGGGAGCGGGTGTCGCGGGCGTCGCCGCCGGCCGGCCCGATGTCGGCGTAGGGCGACTGGCGGAACCCGCTGGCGTGCACCAGCACCCGCCGCTGCCCGCCGACCTGCTCCTCGGGCTCAGAGGCCGGTGAGGACGCCGCCGCCACCCGGGCCGCCGCGGCGGCGGAGCGGTCGACCGGCTCACCGCGCGGCGCGCGCGGCGGGGCGGCGACCACCGGGCGCGTCGCGCGGCTGGCGGCGGCCCCGGCCACCGCTCGGTCGTCGTAGCCGGCGGTGCCGGCCAGCAGCCGGGCGACGCCGTCCAGGCCCTGCGCGCGCCAGACGTCCCACAGCGCCGGCAGCTCCCAGGCCCCGGTGGCGCGCAGGGACACCCCGCGCGGGCCGGTGCGGCGCAGCTCCCCGCGCACCAGCAGCAGCCAGGAGCCGAAGACCGTGGCCGCGTACGGGCCCTGGGCGTCCTCGAAGAAGGTGGCGTCCAGCGGCCCGGTGGCGTCGTCGAGGGTGAGGAAGACGACCCGGCGCCCGGAGCGGATGGGCGGGGTCTGGGTCGCCACCTTCACCCCCGCGACCAGCAGCTCGCTGCGGCTGCGCCGGGCCATCAGGTCGCGGCTGCGCGTGGTGCCCAGGGCGTCCAGCAGCGGGGCGTAGAAGTCCAGCACGTGCCGGCTGGCGTCCAGGCCGAGCACCTCCAGCTCCGCGCGCACCCGCTCGGCGCCGGTCATCTCCGGCAGCCCGCTGGGCACGGCCTCGTGCGGGGCGTCGTCGAGGTCGAGGGCGAGCTGGATGGGCCGGTGCTCGGCGGCGAGCGCCGCCGCCGGGGCGCGGGACTGGCGCGCGGCCGCCGTCCGCACGTCCAGCCCCCCGCCTCCCCCGCCCCTCCGGTCGTGATCATGGGGTCCCGCCACCTCGAACAGGGGCGGGGTCCCCTGATCACGAGAGGAGGCGCGGGCAGGTGCGGTGCGGCGGGCGCCGCGGTCGACCGCGCGGCGGTGGCGCTCCAGCTCCGCGACCTGCAGCAGCAGGTCGCGGCGGGTCACCGCGCCGCGACGGCGCACCGGGGAGGTCGAGCCGAGCCCGTACAGGGCGTCGAGCGCGCCGGTCACCACGAGGCTCTCGGCCACCGGCCGGGAGGGACGGGCCCGCTCCCACAGGTCGGCCAGGGATGCGTAGGGCTGGGCGGCCACGATCCGCTCCACCTCGGCCTCGGAGATCCCCTTCACCTCGGCCAGGGACAGCCGGATCCCCCAGCCGCGGGCGTCGGGCACCGCGGCGTCCAGCCGGTAGCCCGGCGCCAGCGGTCCCCAGCGCACCCCCGGTCGCGCCGAGAGCACCGGAGCCGGGGCGGGCACCTGGTCGCCGTCGGGCACGCGCTCGACCCGGTAGACGGCGCCGGAGGCGTTGACGTCCAGGCCCAGGACGGCGATGCCGAGGTTGCGGGCGTCGTCGAGGATCAGGCGCTTGGGGTACATGCCGGGGTCGTGGGTGAGCACCCCGGCCAGGAAGGCCGCCGGGTGGTGGGTCTTGAGCCAGGCCGACTGGTAGGTGGGCAGCGCGAAGGCCGCCGCGTGGGCCTTGCAGAAGCCGAAGGAGGCGAAGGCGCGCAGCACCTCCCAGATCCGGTCGACGTCGGCGGGCGCGAAGCCGTTCGCCCGGGCCAGCGGGCGCCACCACGCCTCCACCTCGGCCTGGCCCTCCCGGGAGCCCAGCGCCCGGCGCACCTCGTCGGCCTGGGTCAGCGACACCCCGGCGGTCTCGGCGACGATCTTGAGCACCTGCTCGTGGAAGACCACCACGCCGCAGGTCTCCTCCAGCGCCCCGGCCAGGCGCGGGTGCAGCAGGTCCGGCGGGGCCCAGCCCTGCCGGGCGGCCAGGAACGGGCTGACCATGTCCGACTTCACCGGCCCGGGCCGGAACAGGGAGATGTCGGTGACGAGGTCGGCGAAGTCCTGCGGGGCGAACTTGCCGACCAGCTCCCGCTGGCCCGGCGACTCGATCTGGAAGCAGCCCAGCGTGCGGGTGGAGCGGATGAGCCGGAACGTCGCCTCGTCGTCCAGCGGGACGGCGTCCAGGTCGATCCGCTGCCCCTCGGTGCGCTCCACCTCCGCGGTCGCGTGGGCCATCGCGGACTGCATGCGGATGCCCAGGACGTCGAGCTTGAGCAGCCCGAGGACCTCCACGTCCTCCTTGTCGAACTGGCTCATCGGGAACCCCAGCCAGCTGGCCTCCACCGGGGTGCGGTCCTGCAGGGTCGCGTCGGACAGCAGCACCCCGCACGGGTGCAGCGCCACGTGCCGGGGCAGGCCGTCCAGGCGCTCGACCAGGTCGTAGAGCAGGTCCAGGCGCTCGCTGGCCAGTCCGGAGGCGCGCAGCTCGGGCAGGTCGGCGAGCGCCGCACGGGCGTCGCGGGCCCGGACGTGCGGGAAGGCGGTGGCGATCGCGTCGACCTCGCGCGGGGCCATCCCCAGGGCGGCGCCGACGTCGCGGACGGCGTGGCGCACCCGGTAGGTGTCCATCATCGACACCGCGGCCACCCGCTCCCCGCCGAAGCGCTCCAGCACCGCCGCGTAGACCTCGGTGCGCCGGGCGGACTCCACGTCGAGGTCGATGTCGGGCAGCTCGGCGCGGGCGGTGGTCAGGAACCGCTCCATGAGCAGCCCGTGGGCCATCGGGTCGATCCCGGAGACGCCGACCAGGTGGTTGATCAGGCTGCCCGCGCCGGAGCCGCGGGCCGCCACCCGCACGCCCATCGAGCGCACCAGGTCGCACACGCCCGCGACGGTGAGGAAGTAGGTCGGGTAGCCGAGGGAGGCGATGGTGGCCAGCTCGCGGTCCAGGCGGGTGCGCACGTCGCGCAGGTGCCGCTCGCTCGCGCCGGGGTAGCGGGTCGGGACGGCGGCCTCGCAGCGCGCGCGCAGCACGGCGTCGGCGTCGGTGCCCGGAGCCAGCCCGAGCACCTCCGGCTCGGGCAGGTGGACGCTGCCGATGCCCAGGTCGCGGCGCGGGTCCAGGCGGGTGCGCCGGGCCAGGGCCGCGGTGGCGGCCAGCAGGTCGCCGGCCCCGCCGGGCTCCCCGCGCCGGGGCGCCCCCGCGGTGGCGGCGACCCGCTCGGCCAGCGCGACCATCGCCGCGGTGCCCTTCAGGTGCCCCTGGCCGCTGGTGCGGTCGGTGGTCCCCTCCCCCAGCGGCACGAGGCGCCGGGCGGCGTCCAGCACGTCGGCGGTCACCGCGCCGTCGGGGACGGCGTGGCGCACGGCGTTCGTGAGGACGGCGGGCAGGCCGGCCTCGCGGGCCAGGGCCAGCATCCGGGCGGCGTGGCCGACGCTGCCCGGGAAGCCCTCGGGGCCGTCGTGGCACACCACCTCGACCACGAGGGAGCCGAGCGGCAGCAGGGCGTACCAGCGGGCCAGGACGGCGCGGGCCAGGTCGGTGCGCCGGGCCAGGACGGCGCGGCCGAGCTCCGAAGCCGGGCCGAGCAGCACCGTCAGCGCCGCGGCGCCGGAGGCCGGGTCGACCGCGTGCTCGCCCACCAGCTCGGCGGTGGTGACGGGGGTGCCGCGCTGCCCGCGCAGGTGGGTGGCCGAGACCAGCCGGCACAGGCGGGCCCAGCCCGCGCCGTCCGGGAGGCGGGCGCCGTGCGGGTCGCCGGGGTCGGTGCGGCCGGAGGCGTGGGCGAGCACGGTGACGCGCGGCAGCCGGGCGTCGACGACGGCACCGCCGCGGGCGGGCGTGGCGCGGGCAGGGGTGGCGCGGGCGGACGCAGCGCGGGCCCCGGGGCGGTGCTCGGGCGCGCCGGCGGCCCAGCCGGGCAGCCCCGCGACCAGGCCGGACGGCTCGACCGCGAGGTCGACGCCCAGGACCGGGTCGAGGCCCGCCGCCGTGCACGCGGTGACGTGCTTGACCGCGCCGTACAGGCCGTCGCGGTCGGTCAGGGCGAGGGCGTCCATGCCGAGCTCGACGGCCCGGGCGACCAGCGCCGCGGGAGAGTCGGTGCCGTGGCGCATCGAGTACCCGGACGCCACGTGGAGGTGCGTGAACGGCTCGGCCACCGGAGGTCCTTCCGACCGTGCCGGAGGCGGACGCCGCGGGGCGCCGTCCCTCCGGGAGCGGACGGGCCCAGGGGGGAGGACGACCCGTGTCGAACACGTGTTCGACGTCCGCGACGCTACACGCCGCCCGGCTCCCGCGGACGCCGGACCCGCCGGCGCGTCACCCGGTCGGCCGCACGACCCTCTCCCCTCCCCCGCCTCCAGCACGGGGCGGCCGGTGCCATCCGGACGGGCACGGGACCGCCCCGTGCTCACCGAGGGCGGCGCAGATCCACCCGCGGGGCGGCGGGAGCCGAGGAGCTGCAGCGGCACCCAAGATCGAGTCGTGGCACTGGTTGCCCGGGCGTACGGTCCCCGAGCCGACGACGGCGCGGAGCGATGGAGGTCCGGGGATGACGAGCGCGACACCCACCACAGGGGGCCCCATCAGGAGCCTGATCCCGGCCCGCATCGACCGGCTCACGTGGGCGCCGTTCCACAGCCGGATGATCGCCGCGCTCGGCACGGCGTGGATCCTCGACGGCCTCGAGATCACGATCGCCGGGTCGGTGGGCTCGATCCTGCGGGAGGAGACCACCCTCGGGCTCTCCAACACCCAGGTGGGACTGCTGGCGACGGTCTACCTCTTCGGCGAGGTCTTCGGCGCGCTGTTCTTCGGCCGGCTCTCCGACCGCCTCGGCCGCAAGAACCTCTTCGTCGTCACCCTCGGGGTCTACCTGGTGGGCAACGCCCTCACCGCGTTCACCTGGAGCGGCGAGGGGGCGGGCCTGGTCTTCCTCTACGCCACCCGCTTCATCGCCGGCGCCGGCATCGGCGGGGAGTACGCCGCCATCAACTCCGCGATCGACGAGATGATGCCGGCCAAGTACCGGGGCCGCGTCGACATCGGCGTCAACGGCACCTACTGGGGCGGCGCGATCCTGGCCACGCTGGGCACGTACTTCCTGCTCAACGAGGTCCACATCAACATCGGGTGGCGGATCGGCTTCCTCATCGGTCCCGTCCTCGGCCTGGCCATCTGGAACCTGCGGCGCCACCTGCCGGAGAGCCCGCGCTGGCTCCTCATGCACGGGCGCGAGGAGGAGGCCGAGGCCAGCATCTCCTTCATCGAGCGCCAGGTGGAGGCGTCGGGCCAGATCCTCGCCCCGGTGGACGAGTCGAAGGCGATCGAGGTGAAGCCGGCACCTCCGCACGGCTACCTGTCGCTGGCGAAGGTGCTGTTCCGCCAGTACCCCTCGCGCTCGACCCTCGCCGCGACCCTGATGATCACCCAGTCGTTCCTCTACAACGCGATCTTCTTCACGTACACGCTCGTGCTGACGTCCTTCTACGGCGTCGACCCGGCCGTCACGCCGCTGTACCTGATCGCCTTCGCCGTGGGGAACCTGGCCGGACCCTTGCTGCTGGGGCACCTGTTCGACACCCTCGGACGCCGCAAGATGATCGCCGGCACCTACCTGCTCTCCGGCCTCCTGCTGGCGGTCACGGCCTTCCTGTTCAACGCGGGAGCGCTCAACGCCTTCACCCAGACGCTGGCGTGGTGCGTGATCTTCTTCTTCGCCTCGGCGGGGGCCAGCTCCGCCTACCTCACCGCGAGCGAGCTGTTCCCGATCGAGGTCCGCGCCCAGGCGATCGCGATCTTCTTCGCGATCGCGCAGACCTTCGGCGCCCTCGCCCCGCTCTTCTACGCATCCCTCATCGGCGAGGGCGACGACCCCGACCCGACGCGGTTGTTCATCGGCTACCTCATCGGCGCCGGCGTGATGGTCGTCGGCGGGGTGGTCGACATCTTCTTGGGGGTGGACGCCGAGGGGAAGTCGCTCGAGGACGTCGCCACCCCGCTGTCCGCCGTCACCTCGCGCCCGCGCGCCAGCAGCTGAGACCGCGCCTCAGACCGGGGCGCCGCTCTGCGCACCAGGAGGAGCCATGACCCCACCCGCCCGCTTCAAGGACGTGTGCCTGGACGCCGTGGACCACCAGGGCCTCGCCGACTGGTGGTGCGCCGCGCTGGGCTACCAGCGCCGCCCGCCGGAGGACGGGACGCCGCGCCCCGCGCCGTGGCCGGTGCCGATCGAGGACCCGACCGGCGCGGGCCCGCTCATCTGGGTCAACCCGGTGCCGGAGGCCAAGACCGTCAAGAACCGGATGCACCTGGACGTCACCGGGAGCACCTCGCAGCTGCTGGCGCTCGGAGCCCAGCTCCTGCGCCCGAGGGACGGCGACGTGGACTGGGACCTGCTCACCGACCCTGAGGGCAACGAGTTCTGCGTCTTCAGCCCCCTCGCCGAGTGATCCGCGCCCGAGCCCCTCGGTGCGGGCGCGGGGAGCGGGCTCAGGAGGCGGCGAGGGGCAGAGCGGGCTGCGGCCGGGCGGAGCCGAGCAGGTCGGCGACCAGCGCGGTGAACGCCTCGGCGCCGCGCACGTGCTCGTCGGCCTCGGCGGGTGAGACCGCGCGGGCCCTGCCGGCCTCCACCGCGGCCCGGCGAGCCGCGCCGGCCGCGAAGTAGGCGGCCCACTCCTCCAGCTCGGGGTCGACGACGGTCAGGGCCTCCCAGACGTTGACCGGGCCGCGACGGCGCGCCGGGCGCCCGCCGTGCGGGGCGGTGGAGAGCACGGCCGCGGCGGCGCGCAGGGCCGCCAGGTGGGCGAGCACGTAGCGCTCGCCGGGATCGGCCGCCGAGCCCGCCTCGCGCAGGCCCGAGGAGGCGCGCCCGACCAGGTCGACCGCGGCCACGGGCACCGGGGCGGACGGCGCCGCCGGCACGCGGTGGGCGGAGGACGCCGACGCCGCGGACGCGGGACGTCGCGCCGGACGACGAGCAGGAGCCAGAGCAGCCACGGTCAGTCCACCACCCTCAGCAGTCGCCATCCCTGCTCGGGCGCGGCCCGACCCAGGTCGTAGGTGCCGGTGCCGGCCAGACGGCCCGCGCTGGCGGCGACCCGCCAGACCTCCTGGTCGCCGGCGAGCGCCCGGGAGGGCGCCGGTGCTCCGCCAGCACGGCGGGCGACGGGTGCGTCCTCCCCGTGCAGCGCGCGGGCGGCGCCCTGCTCCCACCACGCGGTGGGCTCGTGCCAGTGCCCGAGCACCTCGCGGATCACGTACAGGCGCTCGCGCCACAGGAAGGCGGTGGGGTCGAGCGCGCCGTCGGCGCGCTGCCGGACCTCGACGGTGTCCTCGTAGCGGCGTCCCATGCTGACCTCCTGTCTGCGGCTCGTCCGGCGAGGGCCGTGACCCGGGGGCTTCCCCTCCCCGTGGGCCACGGCCTCGCCATCATCGAACACCTGTTCGACGACACGGAGTAGATCGCGCCTGGACCCCGGCGTCAACCCCGTTCCTCCGACACGCGCACTCTGCCCGGGGGGTCCGACAGTCCGGGCCGCACGCAGCAGGGCCCGGACGCGGTCGCGTCCGGGCCCTGCTGCGTGAGCGGAGGTGCTCAGGCGGTCTCGACGTCGCTGAGCAGCATCTTGAAGCCGGCTGCGCCGATCTCCTTGACGTCGGCGACGACGGCCTGGCCCTGCGGGCTGCCCAGCGCGGCCACGGCCGTGGCGTAGTCGGCGAAGTACACGTCCGCGGTGCGGTAGGCGGGGGTCGGCGAGCCGTCCTCCTTGGGGAAGACCTTGGCGGTCTCCGCCCGCAGCACGTCCGGGAGCTGGGCGGCCAGCTCGGCGTGCTTGGTGCCGTAGTGGGCCTCGAACGCCTCCGGGTCGGCGGGGTTGTCGTAGATCACGGTCAGCTTCACGGTCATGGGACCAGCCTCACAGCCACCGACCGGCCGCGCGCGCCGACGGCGTCCGACCGTGCGTCTACCGTCGTCCCGTGACCGAGCCCGCACCCCCGCCGGAGCTCGTCACCGTGCACGTGTGGGGGGTGCCCGGGCGGCGGGTGCCCGCGGCGCTGGCCCGGATGGCGCTCGACCGCACCCACCTGCGCCGTGGCCGGGCGCACTTCTGGAAGCTGCTGGGCACCGGCGACGGGCGCACCTTCACCGCCCGCGACGCCGACCCGGGCCACTGGGCCCTGCTGGCCGCGTGGGGCTCCGCGGGCGACGCCGAGGAGTTCGAGGCCTCCACGACCGCGCGCGCCTGGGGGCGCCTGGCCCACGAGCGGCTGCGGGTCGACCTGCGCCCGGTGAGCAGCCGGGGCCGGTGGTCGGGCCGCGAGCCCTTCGGCGACCCGCGCCCCTCCCGCGAGGCCACCTCCGCCGGCCCGGTGGCGAGCATCACCCGGGCCCGGATCAGGACGCTGCGCAACCGCTCCTTCTGGCGCGCGGTCCCCCCCGTCTCCACCGACCTGCACCAGGTGCCCGGCCTGCGGCTGGCCGTGGGCATCGGCGAGGCGCCGGTGGGGCTGCAGGGCACGTTCAGCCTGTGGTCCGGCGCCGCGGCGCTCAACGACTTCGCGCACCGCCGCGCCGCGCACTCCGCCGTGGTCGCCCGCACCGCCGCCGAGGGCTGGTACGCCGAGGAGCTGTTCGCGCGCTTCGCGGTGCTCGACGTCCGCGGCACCTACGCCGGCCGGCAGCCGTGAGCGCCGCAGTGAGCGCCGCCGCGCAGCGCGTGCCGCTGGTCCTGGCCGCGGCGACGGTGGGCGTGCAGGTCCTCTACCCGCTCCTGGACGGCCCGGCCCTGACCGCCGCCACGGTCGTCGCAGTGCTGCTGTTCGCCGCTGCCTCCCTGACCTCTGCGGCGCAGACCCACGGGCCGCGGGCCGCGCTGGCCCTCCTCGTCGTCGCGGGCGGCACCGGCGTGGTCGCCGAGGCCGTGGGCGTGGCCACGGGCGTCCCCTTCGGCGAGTACGCCTACGCCGGCACGCTCGGCCCGCAGGTGCTCGGCGTGCCGGTCGTGGTGCCGCTGGCCTGGCTGATGATGGCCTGGCCGTGCCTGCTCGCCGGCCGCGCGGTGGCGGGCGTGCTCGCGCACCGCGCCGGCCCGGCGGCCCGGGGGGCGTCGTGGCTCCCCGTGCCCCTCGCGGCGTGGCTGCTCACCTCCTGGGACCTCTTCCTCGACCCCCAGATGGTCGAGGCGGGGCACTGGGTGTGGGCGCACCCGTCGCCCGCGCTGCCCGGCTCCCCCGGCGTCCCGCTGACCAACTACGCCGGCTGGCTGCTGGTCGCCCTGGTGCTGCAGGCGCTGCTGCACGCCGCCGTCCCCCGTCGCGCCCGGGCGGGCGCTGCGGCCGGGGCGGAGGACGGCATCGGGGCCCCGGCCCTCCTGCTGGCGTGGACGTGGCTGGGGTCGGCGCTGGCGAGCGCCGCCTTCTTCGGCCGGCCGGCCGTGGCCGCGTGGGGCCTGGTCGCGATGGGCCTGGTGGCCGCCCCCTACCTGCGGCACGTGCTCACCCAGGTGCGCGGACGCCGCCCGTCCCCGGTCGCGGCGGGATGACAACGGGACGGCCACGGGGTGGGCGCGGCACGAGCACGGTGCTCCGCGCCCGGGCGCTGGCCCGCACCGCCACGGGCGCGGGCAGCGCGGCCGCCGTGGTCCTGGCTCTGCACGCCGCGGTGAACGCGCGGCTGCTGCGCCGCCCGCCGGCCGACCCCGCGCCGGTGGGCGAGCCGGTCAGCGTGCTCCTGCCGGTGCGCGACGAGGCCGAGCAGGTCGAGGGCTGCCTGCGAGCGGTGCTGGCCAGCACGGGCGCCCCCGACCTGGAGGTGCTCGTGCTGGACGACGGCTCCACCGACGGCACGGGCGACCGCGCGCGCGCCGTCGCGGCCACCGACCCCCGCGTGCGGGTGCTCGACGGCGCCGCGCTGCCGCCGGGGTGGCTCGGCAAGCCCCACGCCTGCGCCCAGCTCGTGCAGCGGGCGCGCGGGTCGGTGCTGGTGCTGGTGGACGCCGACGTGCGCCTGGCCCCGCAGGCCGTGGCGGCCTCGGTGCAGCTGCTGCGCACCGCGCGCCTCGACGTCGTCTGCCCCTACCCGCGCCAGGTGGCCGTGAGCGCCGGCGAGCGCCTGGTGCAGCCGCTGCTGCAGTGGTCGTGGCTGTCCACGCTGCCGCTGCGCGTCGCCGAGCGCTCCCGGCGCCCCTCCCTGTCCGCCGGCAACGGCCAGCTGCTCGTGGTGGACGCCGCCGCGCTGGCCCGAACCGGCGGGTACGCCGCCGTGCGCGGCCAGGTGCTCGAGGACGTGGCGCTGGTCCGCGCGGTCAAGGCCGCCGGGGGCCGCGGGGGCGTGGTGGACGGCACGGACCTGGCCACGTGCCGGATGTACCGCTCCTGGCCCGAGCTGCGCGAGGGGTACGCCAAGTCGCTGTGGTCGGCCACCGGGTCCCCCGCGTCCGCCACCGCGGTGGTCGCGGGGATGGCGGGGGTCTGGGTGCTGCCGGCGGTGGCGGCGCTGGCCGGCTCGCGGGTCGGCCTGGCCGGCTACCTCGCGGGCGTCGCCGGGCGGGTCGTCTCGGCGCGGCGCACCGGCGGGCGGGCGTGGCCCGACGCCCTGGCCCACCCGGCGTCCGTGCTCGTGCTGGCCCGGCTCGTGGTGCGCTCGTGGAGCGGACGCCGCCGCGGGGACCTCAGCTGGCGCGGGCGGCCACTGGGCTGAGCGCCGCACGCCCCGCCCCGCCGCCCGAGCGGTCACCTACTGTGGCCGCGCCCGACCCGCTGCTGCCGCCGAGAGGACCCGCCGTGCCCGCTCCCGCTCCCGCACCTGCCCGCCGCGCCGTCGCCGTGAGCACCGCAGTGAGCACCGCTGTGAGCACCGCCGCCGTGGTCCTGCTGCTGGCGGGCTGCTCCGGCGGGTCGGACGACGGACCCTCCGCGCGCACGAGCGCGTCCGCGGCGCCGAGCGCCGACGCCACGGCCGAGCCCTCCGCCGAGCCGACGGCGCAGGCGCCCGCCGAGACGCCCGCCCTCCCGCCCGGCTCGGCCGTCGGGGAGGTGGTCGAGGGCTACCCGGTCGACCTGCTGCCCCCGCTGCCGGACGCGACGGTCCGCCTCACCAGCGCGGTGCCCGCCGGCGAGGAGCTGCAGGTGAGCCTCGTGGCGGCGACCCCGACGCCGCCGGACGCCGTCGTGGCCTTCTACCGCGACCGCCTCGTGCCCGCGGGCTTCGCCGAGTCCGCGGGCCCGGCGGGGGCGACCGGCGCCACGTTCGTCCGCGGCGGCGGCCGCGAGGTCGTCACGGTGGCGGTGGTGAGCGCGGACGGTCAGCAGCAGTACACCGTCGGCGGCACCATCGCCGCCGGCTGACGGGTCCGCCGTGGCGCGCGTCGTCGTCGTCGGCGCGGGCCTGGGCGGTCTGGCGGCCGCCGCCCGGCTGGCCGCCCTCGGGCACGCCGTCACCGTCTGCGAGCAGGCGCCGACCCTCGGCGGGAAGCTCGGGTGGTTCACCCGGGACGGCTTCTCCTTCGACACCGGCCCGAGCCTGCTGACCTGGCCGCAGGTCTACGAGGACCTCTTCGCCGCCACGGGCGCCCCGCTGTCCAGCGCGGTCGACGTGGTCCCGGTCGACCCCGCGGCCGCCTACCGCTTCGCCGACGGCACGAGGCTGGCCGTGCCCGACCGCGACCCCGCCGCCCTGCGCGCCGCCCTGGACGCCGCGCTGGGGCCCGGCGCCGGGGCGCAGTGGGCGGCCTTCGCCGAGCGGGCCGAGCGGATCTGGGACGCCACGCAGGGCCCCTTCCTCACCTCCCCGCTGCACGGCGCGCGCACGCTGGCGTCCCTGGTCGCCCGCCGCAGCGGCCCCGCGGCGCTGGCGACGATCGCGCCCTGGTCCTCCCTGCGCCAGCTCGGCCGGCGCTACCTCGACGACCCGCGGCTGGTCACCCTGCTGGACCGCTACGCCACCTACACCGGCTCCGACCCGCGCCGGGCCCCTGCGGCCCTGGCGGCGGTGCCGCACCTGGAGCAGGCGCACGGCTCCTGGTACGTGCGGGGCGGGCTGCGGCGCCTGGTCGAGGCGGTGGCCGACCGCGCCCGCGAGCGCGGCGCGGTGCTGCGGACCGACGCCGAGGTGGCCTCCCTGGTGGTGGCCGGACGCCGCGCGGCCGGCGTCCGGCTGGCGAGCGGCGAGGTGCTGGACGCCGACGTGGTGGTCAGCGACGCCGACGCCACCGCCCTGTACGCCGACCTGCTGCCCGGGCGGGCCGGGCGGGCGGGCGCCCGGGCGCGCGCGCGGCTGGCGGCGGCGACGCCGTCCCTGTCGGGGTTCGTGCTGCTGCTGGCGCTGCGGGGGCGCACCCCGGGCCTGGCGCACCACACGGTGCTCTTCCCCGCCGACTACGACGCCGAGTTCGACGCCGTCTTCGGCACCGGCCGGTTCGCGGGGGCCCCGCGCCCGGTCGACGACCCTACCGTCTACGTCAGCGCGCCCGACGACCCGCAGCTGCGCCCGGACGACGACAACGAGGCGTGGTTCGTGCTGGTCAACGCGCCCCGGCACACCCCTGGCGACCCGCGCGCCGGCGTCGACTGGGACGCGCCGGGCGTGGCCGCCTCCTACGCCGACCGCGTGCTGGCCGTGATGGCGCAGCGGGGCCTGGACGTGCGCGACCGGCTGCGCTGGCGCGAGGTGCTGACCCCCGCCGACCTCGCCCGCTCCACCCGCAGCGTGGGCGGCTCGATCTACGGCAGCTCCAGCAACGGGGCGCGCGCGGCGTTCCTGCGCCCGGCCAACCGCTCCCCCGTGCCCGGGCTGTTCCTCGTCGGCGGCTCCGCCCACCCCGGCGGAGGCATCCCCCTGGTGGGGCTGTCGGCGCAGATCGTCGCGGAGATGGTCGGCCCCGCCTGAGCCGCGGGCCGGCGGACTGCCCGCCTCAGCGCGCCGGCGGCACCATGAGGACCGCCTCGACGGTGCGGGGCCCCCACTGCTGCACCGCGGTCCCGACCTCGGCCCAGCCCCGGCGGCCGTAGAAGCCGCGGGCAGCGCTGACGGGGTCGACGAGGAGCACCGGGGCCCGGCCCGACCGCTCGGCGTGCTGCGCGGCCCGGTCGAGCAGGAGGGTCCCGGCGCCGGCCACCGACCGGTCGGTGAACAGGCGGGAGACCACGGCCAGGTCGTCTCGGGCCCGCCCGGTGGCCCGCTGCCAGCCCGCGAGCGCCGGGTCGTCGTCCGGGCCGTCCGCAGGGTGCAGGGCGACGTGCCCGACCACCCGCCCGCCGGCCACGGCCACCGCCGCGAACAGCTCGCCCGGGGGCGCCAGCCAGGCGGCGCTGACCGCGCTGGAGCGCACGGGGTAGCCGACCTCCTCGTGGGTGCGCGCCAGCAGCGAGAGCAGCTGCGGGAGGTCACCGGGCCGCCGCTCGCGCACGAGCGGGCCCGCGCCGTCGCTCACCCGCTCAGGCTACGGGCGCCCGCTCCCCGCGCAGGTCGACCACCAGCGGGTCGCCGGCCAGCTCCGAGCGCGCGGACGGGAGGGCGGTGCGGGCGTCCGCGTGGCGGGGGCGGACCAGGGCCGCCACCAGGTAGGCGACCAGCGAGGTGGCCGCGCCGATCATCGTCGGCCAACCGTCGAAGGTGGCGTCGACCAGGCCGTTGGAGACGTACAGGACGTCGTTGGGCACGCCGTACAGGGTCGGCGTCAGGGCGAACAGCACCAGGCGGACACCGAGCCCGGCGACCATCGCGGCCACCGCAGCCGACGTGCCGCCACGCCGCCAGAACAGGCCGAGCAGGAACGGGACGACGAGGCCGGCGAGCATGAGGTCGAAGGCCAGGGTGAGCAGGATGCCGGTCTGGGCCACGCGCAGGGCGATGAGGATGCCCAGCGCGACGATCGGCAGCATCGCGATGCGCGTCCAGCGCAGCAGCGGGTCGGCGCCGGTCATCACGATGCGGCGCACCCCGAAGATGTTGCGGACGGCGACCGCGGACGTCGCCAGGATCGCGCCGGAGGCGGTGGAGAAGGACGCCGCCACGATCCCGGACAGCACGAGCACCGCCAGCCAGGCCGGGGCGTGGTCGGCGAGCAGGGTGAACAGCACCGGGCCGTCGTCGGCGGACAGCCCCAGGGCGGCGCTGGTGGTCAGCGCGACCATGGCGTAGGCGACGCCGATGCCCGCGGTGCCTGCGGCGCCGATCAGGCAGGAGCGCCGGGCGACCTCCGGCGACTTCGCGGCGAACACGCGCTGCATGAAGTCGATGGCCACGATGTCGCCGATGCCGAGGGAGAGCAGCGTGGCCCAGTTGATCGGGGCGCCCGCGGCGGTGTCGGTGAGCTGGGCGGTGTCGAAGGGGCCGAGGCCGTCGGCGACCTGCCAGCCGTAGGTGCTGCCGACCCAGCCGAGCAGGACGACCGTGGCCACCACGGTGATCGCCACCTGGATGGCGGCGGTGTAGGCGTCGGAGAACATCCCGCCGAAGACCGTGTAGAGCAGCACCAGCGCCACGGCGAGGACCACGCCGGCGCCGTAGGGCAGGGGCGTGAAGGTCTCCAGCAGGAAGCCGACCGCGACGAGGTTGCCGGCCAGGAGGATCGTGAACGCGAAGATCATCAGCACCGAGGCGACGACCTCGACGCCCCGCCCGTACCGCAGCCGGTAGAAGTCGCCGAGGGTGAACAGCCCCATCCGGTTCATCGGCGCCGCGATGAAGAGGCCGGTCAGCAGCAGGCAGATCGCCAGGCCGATCGCGAGCGAGGCGCCGGCCCAGAAGCCGAACCCCGCGCTGAGGTCGGTGTTGCCGACCGTGGCGTTGCTGTCGACGGCGGCGGCCATGAGCGAGACCGCCACCAGCGGCAGGCCGAGCGAGCGGCCCGCCACGAGGTACTTGGCGCTGTCCCCGTCGACCTTGCGGGCCACGAGGATCCCGACGACGACCACGACCAGCACGCTGATCCCGACACCGGCGATGACCATGGTTCCTCCACGGAGCAGGGCCGCCGGAACCGGCAGCGGCGAGGTGCGGACGCGCCGCACGTGGCCCCCACCGGGGTTCCTGTCGAGCGACAGGCACCAGTGAGCAGGCGTCGCGTGTCGTCCGCGTCTCGCTGGCGCAAGCAGCGTGTTTCGTCGTGTTGCGGCTGTGTTGACTGGCGCTCAGGCGCGGGACGCCGCCGTGGCGCCGCCCAGCAGCGCCGCACCGGCCGTGCGCGCGGCAGCGACGGCGTCCCGCGGCAGGCCGAGCAGGGCGAGCGCGCCGTCGGCGACGCGCTCGGCGAGGGCGTCGACGTCCAGCCCCGGCTCCTCTCGCCGGCGCAGGATGACGCCCTCGACGAGGCTGAGCACGAGGTGTCCGGTCTCCACGACGTCCGCGGCCTCCCCGCCCCCGCCGGCGGCCGGTGCGCACTCGGCGACCAGGCCCGTGTACCGCTCGCGCAGCTGGCGGTGCAGGTCGTGGAACCCGGCGAAGCGCTCGTCGTCGACCTCGGGGAACAGGTAGAGCGCTCCGAGGTTCGCCCGCCCGCCTCCCAGCAGGCGCACGTCGCCCGCGCACAGCGCCCACAGGCGCACCGGCGCCGGCTCTGCGGAGGCGGCCAGGCGCTCGGCGAGCTCCAGGGAGGGCGTGACGGTGCTCAGCAGCAGGGCGCGCAGGATCTCGTGCTTGCCGGCGAAGTGGTGGTACAGCGAGGCCTGGCGCACCCCGGCGCGCTCGGCGATCGCGTAGGTGCTGGTGGAGGAGTACCCGACCCCGCAGAACAGGACGGCGGCCGCGTCGAGGATGTCCTCGTCGGTGCCCCGGCCGCTGGTCGAGGGGCCGCCAGCGCGGGGGCGTCCGGGTCGCGAGGCCATCGCCGCGGACGCTACCAGCGCCCTCGGGTCAGGGGGCGAGCCCACCGGACTAGCGTCGCCGGGGTGCCCCTCGTGACGCCCGACGGCCGCTACCTCGTGGTGCGGGGGCGGCTGTGGCGCTGCACCGACCCCGGCCTCGACCCCGCCGTGCGCGCCGCGCTGACCGCCGAGCTCATGTCGGCCCGGCGCGCGAAGGGCGCCGCGATGAGAGCGGGCGACGAGAGCGCCCGCGAGGCGGCGCGGGCCCGGGTGGACGCCGCCAAGCACGCCCTCGGCGAGCGCGGGCCGGTGTGGTGGGACGACGGAGCGCCGGACCTGACCCGCCACCTGGCGCGCACCACGGCCTACGCGGACTGGTTCGCCGAGGTCGACCCGGACGCCGGCCCGGACGCGACCCCGCACGCCGGCCCCGCTGAGCCGACCGGGTGAGCGGGGCCGCGGGTCCGCACATCGGCGGTGCGCGCGCCGAGGAGACCAGCAGGGGCTGCGCAGCGGCCCTGCCCCGTCCGACGGCGATCCGCGCCCCGGCGGCGCGCGACGCCGACCTGGAGGCAGCCGTGGCCCGAGTGCTGGTGGTGGAGGACGAGGACGTGACGCGGCTCCTGCTGGAGTCGCGCCTGCGCCAGGCCGGTCACCGGGTGCGCGTCGCCGCCTCGGTCGCCGAGGCCCACGACGTCATGGAGCGCGCCGGCACACCCGAGGTGCTCGTGACCGACATGTTCATGCCCGGCGGCAGCGGCCTGGCCCTGGTGGCCTCCCTGCGCGAGGACCTCGCCCGCGCCGACCTGCCCGTCATCCTGCTCAGCGGCCGCGCCCTGCCGGCCGACGTGGAGGCCGGGCGCTCGCTGCAGGCCACCTACCTCACCAAGCCGGTCTCGCTCGCGGCCCTGACCGAGGCGGTCGACGCCGCGCTGCAGGCCGCGCCCGCCGCGCTGGAGGAGGCCGTCCGCGAGCGCCTCGCCGACCTGGGAGACCTGGGCGACGAGGCCGAGCGCGGGCTGTTCGCCCACCTGCTCACCTCCTTCGTCGACGGCGCACCGGCTGCGCTGTCCGCCGTGGAGGTGGCCGCGGGCGCCGGGGACGCCGCGGCGCTGGAGGCCGCGGCCCACAAGCTCAAGGGGTCGGCCGCCACCCTGGGCGCCGCACCGCTGGCCCGCCTGTGCGCGGGCCTGGAGGAGGGCGCCGCCGCCGGCGAGCTGCCCGAGCGGGAGGCCCGGGCGGCGCTGCGCCGGGAGGTGGCGCTCACCTGCCGCGTGCTGGCCGCGGTCGCGCGCGACCTGGCTCCTGAGGGCGCCGAGACCTACGCCTAGTCGTCACCGCTCGTCGTCCCGTCACCGGGCTTCTTCGCGGGCGGGTCATACGGGACACGCTGGCGCGCTCCCACCCCTGACCTGCACCGTTCCCACTGAGGGGCCCTCCTGTGGGACTCCCACCGGCCGTGCGTCGGCTCCGCGAGGCCGCAGGTAGCGGGCGTCCTCGTGGGCCAGGACGTGCAGGATCGGGGCATGACAGCGCTGGGAGCCGCAGCCATCCGCGTGGTTGCCGCGCACGAGGTGAGCTGGGAGGACCTGCAGGCGGTCTTCGGCCCTCGTGGCCAGGCGCGGCAGTGCCAGTGCCAGCGGTACAAGCTGTTGCCCAGGGAGTCCTTCGCGTCCTTCCCCGCCGAGGAGCGAGCCCACCGGTTGCGTCAGCAGACGGGCAGCGGCGACCCGGCCGCGGACCGGACCAGCGGCCTCGTGGCGTACGCCGGCGCGGAGCCCGCCGGGTGGTGCGCCGTCGAACCGCGACCCGCCTATTCGGGGTTGGTGCGCGCCAATCAGGTGCCCTGGGCCGGTCGGTCGCAGGACAGGTCCGACCCCACCGTCTGGGCGGTGACGTGTCTGTTCACCCGGGCGGGCTTCCGCAAGCGGGGCGTCAGCAGGGCGCTCGTCGTCGCCTCCGTGGAGCACGCCCGCCGCAACGGGGCGCGGGCGCTGGAGGCGTACCCGATCACCACGACGAACGTGATCGTGGAGGAGCTCCACGTCGGCCTCGAGCGCGTCTTCGCGGACGCGGGGCTCACCGTCGTCAGCCGCCCGACGACCCGACGCTGCGTCATGAGGATCGACTTCCCTCTCCCCTGAGCCTGGACGATGAGCACCGCTGCGCGCGATCTTCGCCTGCACCTCGTCCGTGGGGCGGTGACCGGCCGGTCAGCGCCCTATCGTCCGAGGGATGTCGCGCTTCGTCCTCGACGCCCCTGCACTCCTACGCCTTGGCGAGGATGACGTGCAGGTGGCACCCGGTCACAGCCTGGTCGCGCCGAGCACCTTGCGGTCCCAGGCGCTGCAGCTGCTGCACGAGGCGGTCCACGACGGTCGGCTGACCGCTCGTGAGGCCCTGGAGCGCCACGACCGCATGACCGAGGTGAAGATCAGGCTCCTGGGCGACCGCGTCTCACGACGCGTCGCCTTCCAGCTCGCCCAGGAGCTCAGCGCCCCATCCACCGTCCCGTGCGAGTACCTCGCGGTGACCCGCCTGCAGGCCGACGCGCTCGTCGCCCTCGATCCTGCCCTGGCCATCCTCGCCGACGGCGTCGTCCCGACCGCAGGCCTAGACGACCTCGCGAGGTGAGGACCTAGGGGCTCTGGGCGCTGACACCGCTTGATGATCGTTCAGCGGGCGTGCCGCCCGTAGTTCCGCAACAGGGCCTCGTAGTCGTCCCAAAACGTGCCGAAGGACCGTGGGCGCCCCGCGACGACCTCGGCCAGGAAGTCCAGGTGGACGTGCCAACCCGCGGCGTAGGCCACCGCATCGGGGACGCCCTGATGCTCCAGCGCCACCGCCGAACCAGTGCCGTGCTCGTGGAGCCCCAACCGCACACGGCTGACCGGCTCGCCGGGGAAGTCCCAGGTGAGGACCAGCAGCCGCAGCGGCGTCCACTGCAGCACCTCGTGCTCGGAGCGGACCTGGTCCTCGTGCCACAGCCCGAAGCGAACGCCAGGGCCCAAGACCGGTCCCTGCGGGCGCCCCAACCACGCCGTGAGGCCAGCGGCCGAGGTCAATGCCTCCCACACCCGTGGCAGGCCAGCAGCCACCGTCTGGTGCAGGTCCACCCGGCCGGACGCCTGGTCCGCGGAGCCGATCGGTTCGAGGTCCACGCGGTCCTCCGTTCGCCGGCCTCAACGTGTCCCGCGCCGAGTTCAGTGGAGGCTCTGGTGTGTCCCGGGTTCCGCGGACGTGGGTGGCTGGAGTCTCAGGCCACGGTGATCTTGCTGGAGCGTTCGAACTCTATCGGGCTGAGCATCCCGAGCTGGCTGTGCCGGCGCTGCCGGTTGTGCCAGATCTCGAGGTACTCGAAGATCGCGTTCGCCAGCTGCAGTCGAGTCTTCCACCGCTGGCGGTCCAGCAGCTCTACCTGCATCCGTGACCAGAACGACTCGATCATCGCGTTGTCGTAGCAGTCTCCGATGCTGCCCATCGAGGGGACCAGGCCGCTGGCTTTGGCTCGGCCGGTGAAGGCCCAGGAAGCGAATTGGACGCCTTGGTCGGAGTGGATCAGCGTTCCTGGCGCTGGCCGGCGCGAGTCGATCGCCATGCCCAAAGCATTGGTCACCAGCGCCGCGGTGGGTGAGGAGTCAATCGACCAGCCGACCACTCGTCGACTGTAGGCATCGAGCACGACGGCGCAGTAGACCTTGCCCTCGCGGGTGGGGTGCTCGGTGATGTCGGTGACCCACAACTGGTCTGGCCCGGTGCGAGCGAAGTCGCGGTTGACCAGGTCCTTGGCGATCGTGTCCGGCTTGATGCGGGTCCACTTCGGTCGTCCGGCGACGCCCTTGAGGCCTGCGCGGGCCATGAGCAGCTGCACTTGACCGTGCCCGATGGTGATGCCGCGCCCGAGCGTCAACTCGGCATGCACCCGCCTCACGCCGTAGATGCCCTTGGACTCGGCATGGACCTGCGCGATGACGTCGCTCAGCAGTGCATGACGCACCGCTCGCTGTGATGGCGCCCGCGTCAACGAGGCGTAGTACCCCGCCGTGGAGGTGGCCAGCACGCGGGTGGCGACCTCGATGGGCAGGCCCTCGGCGGCCATCACCGTGATCGCTTCGTACTTCCTTTTGGGGGCACCACCGTCCCCAGCAGCGCGCTGGCGCGGCGGTGGATGGCCAGCTCGGTCTCCAGCTCCGCGATCCGCTTGTTCGCCGCGGTCAGCTCGGCCTTCTCCGCGCTGGTCAGACCGGGGCTCTCGCCCTTGTCGATGCGGTCCTGCTTGCGCCAGGTGTAGATCGACTCGGCGCTGATACCCAGCACGGCGGCGACCTCAGCGATCGACCTGCCAGATGCCACCAGATCCAGAGTCTTGCGCCGGAACTCCGGCGGGTAGCCACGACGTCCCACGAGTACCTCCTCGGTCGAGAAGGCCCTCAACTCCAGTTATCCGTGTCCACCGAACCCGGGACACACCA
>Ga0210040_10002032_pt1 | contig 29275 bp, 22 predicted proteins | sample CryGeyCG12114_NA_FD_185462 | JGI IMG/M metagenome (GOLD analysis project Ga0210040, IMG submission 185462) | Groundwater microbial communities from aquifer - Crystal Geyser CG19_WC_8/21/14_NA (SPAdes) (version 2) | ecosystem: Environmental > Aquatic > Deep subsurface > Groundwater | place: USA...
TTCTTTGGTAATTAAGCTTTTATTGCCGCAAGTTGTGAGTGTAAAAAATTTATCACGTTTTTAAGTGTAGCGTCTTATTCTATAAGCATCCATCTATCTGTGGGTTTGCATTATAGAGCTAAATAAAAGAAAAAGTAGATTATAAGAATTTAATACTTTCATGATGTAGAATTATGAAGGCCTGACGAACTGAATGTGTTAAAAAAAACTATTAAATTTGGCAAAAACACGAAAGACATCTTTGTGGATTTAAGTTTATGAATAAGGAACGTTTCTTATACTTACTTGTGTACTGTTGTTAACATAAAAGTTTACTAAATGTCATGGTTTACTACAAACGAAACCAACCGTTAAAATATTATTCATTATATCCACCCGCAGCTGTCAGAACAAGCGTTGCAAATGAAAAGTTTTTAAAATTCAAAACCATGAGACTACAATGTTACAAGCAAACTTTTTGTCACTTTCCACAAGTAGAACAAAGCCATTGTTTCATTACTGTAGTTTAACATAATTTTAGAACGAAAGAAAACTTTCCTTATAATTAAGTAAGCCATTTAAATTATTGTGTTCCTCATTAGCACAGTGAAAAGAAGTTCAGTGGGAGCAAACTGAAATCGTGAATTAAATGGAGCCTTTTAGTATCCGTATAGTACTTTTGCTCAATTTGAACCAGATGAAATGCAGAAAGTTTGTAAAGTAAACTACAGTTGTTAGTAAAATTAATGAAAAAGTAAATGCAATGAAATTCTATTTTCATAACAGGCAGCTTCATTGCAAAAGCCGAAGACAATTACATTGTACAACTCCCCAAAATAGAACGAAATTATATCCATTCCTGGAACGCTCTCTGTATTGTAGCTGGCAACTGTACGACGCCACGCGACAGCGCTTTCTAGATAACTTTCTCACTGAGGTTAAATGATGAATAGTGTTTGCTGCGCTTAAACGACCAATACAATTTGTTGTCAAACTTCAGATCAACTGTGCAAATCTAGTAAAGATTTACAGATGATGAGTGCGAGTCCGGTGACGACTCAAGAATATTTAACAATAAACTGCTGAATGACGCGATGTCATGCCATCCTTAGTAGTCATTTGCATTGGATTACGTAATTTTGTAAAAGAGTTTAGTTAGGTCTCTCATTTATAACTGTTTACTTGCAAATATGGATACTATAAATCAAATATACTCCACCCTTGACTGCTGGCTACCTCTTTATCTAAAAACGACAACATTCAATAGTGGATTTAGTTTCAAGTTAGTGCATAAAATGTCTTTTTATTTGTTTCATATGTAGTCGGCGTCTTTTGATGAGTTTGGGAGAGAAGGCCAAGTGCGACCGATTTGCGGATGAGTGAAACAGAATACATAATGCAATAGTAAAAATTAATTCAAGTGATGTAGGGTGTGACCGTGCAACTTCATTCATCATGATTTAAAAGACGGTCATGGACTACACATCATCGGTTGTGCAACCGTGTCAACCCAATTTATGGAACAAATATGCGATCATCGTGATGATAGGAAACCAGAATCCTTTCGCTCTGTTAGTAATGAACACACAAGATATTCTCAGTTAGGAAATAACGTGCGAAAATATGACATTAAATATCCGCGAAAGTGCCAGTGGCAAACCTGTCGAGGAAGCTCCACCACATTCTCCGGAACGCAAATCCGCTTTCTCCTTTTCTATTGAACTTCGGTGGATTGTACCCGTTTTGCTACTAATAGCTGTCGTCATCTTCAAATGTTTTTGTGAGAGTTATCGAGTTCCTGAGGAATATGTTGTGGTGATTCCAGAAATTTGTGTCAAAGGGAAACATCATTTTAACTGGAGTGGGATGAGCAAAGTAATCCAATTAGCAGCGCAAGATGAAAAACGGCAACTCAATTTGAACGTTCTCAGACCTGATGGTAAGTTTATTTTTTAGCTTCTTGGTATATAAGTGAACTAAATAACTAACTACCTCAGATATTAGTTTTTTATTCAGTCAGGACTAAAAGCAAGCTTCGTCACTCTTACTTAGCTGTACAATTTACCAATTCGTTGCAATTTTGCTGCTCAAATAGAATTTAAAAATACTCATGTTTGTTCGGTGTTAGTGTCGAAGTAAACGAAGCAAATGGGGTTCTTTTTACATTTATCATTAATGAATAGATGGATTGAAAGAAATGCCTGATTTTGTGTGTAGTGTACGTAAGTACGTATGCATATTCATCTTGCGCCCGGATTGGCAAGTGGCACCGTTCAAATTTGCTCGGTCTAAAAAAATATTTAATGGAGAAGTTAATATTTTACCCGGGTTAACTTTTATTTAGCTTACAAGGGTGACTCTAACTCTAAATTCTTCGTGGTGAATTCGGTGATTCTTCTGACAATGAGATTAGTTTTAAATGAAAGGACAGTATAGATATAATAATGGTATTGACGCAATAATACTTGGATAGTCTTATATGCAATCTGCATTTGGAAGAGTATTTTGAATTAATAATACTGTATAGGCCCCGGTAAGTAGAGATAACTACTGAAGGTGTTTAATTTGACAGCCTCCAAATCGTTTTGATTACAATACCCTGAGCAAATTGATGGGCTTGCTCAAGTCACTAAATTTGTCATGTGGATATTGGCCAGTGTTTGCTTACGTGACAATGAATTCCTTTTAAAGAGAATACCTGAGGGATTGATAAAATGGATTTGGTGACGTGAAAAGCAGCTTGTAACCCATCTAATTAAATTTACCATGGTCCTCTGCAAATAGCTTTATAGCGAATTCAGTAACGTATGCAGGCTCACTTTCAGACCTATGAGCGTATAATGCGCTATCCCTGTGCTAATAACAGTTTGCTTAAGTCATAACACTTATGAGATGGAGAATATTCTTGCGTGCCCTTTTTGAGAAGTGTGTGTGTGCTAGTGCTGATAAGCGAGAAAACTTTCGTTCCACAAGGGACTCTTAAAAAGTCTTTAGAGACAATTACTCCGTAAAAGTTGTATTAGTGCAGAAAACTCAAGCAGCTTCTGAAATTATGTATATCCAGAGCATATTAAAAACTTAATCCGCAGGATTTTAGATAAAACTATGTTACTTCCAGTTTAAGTGCCCTTGGATTCATGGGATAACAGAATTCATATTTCAAACTCCATTTTCATTTCTCCATTCTATCGATAGCCTGAAAATAATTGAATTCAACCATGAAACTAACTCTGCAAGCTGTTGCAACTCAAGTTTTGCATTGCAATTCTTTTCTAGGGACTGACTGGCTGACTCTCTTGCCAGAGTGAGACTTTAGCAAGTCTGTTGTGAATACTAAAACAAAGCATGTGGCAAATTTGACTAACGCAAAGTGTATTTTCTTTGCCCCATCCTTTGTCTGTTAAACTCTAACTATAGGCTAACTATAAATATTAAAATTCATTTCTCGATTCCCTTCCCTTTATTGAATTCTTGTCGTCCTCTGCATTTGCAGTCCTATAAGCATACTAATGCTACGCTGAACTAATTTCAAGGAAAACAGTTTGCGAATAATGAGTTACTTACAAAAAGGAAATTTCCTCCAGTTCGTTTCTGCTTTGTCCATTTCATTTTCCACATTTACTATAATTTATGGCTTTGAAGATGAGCAACGATGTCATTTTCTCCCACCCGGCATCATTACTTTGACTGCTGGAAACTCCTTCTTTGCATTCTCATTTTGATGAGCTCAATATTTCACTTGTTTGAGTAATCATGCCTTTGAACTGGGAAAGTTTGCTATTTTCTTGTATAATCAAAATATTCAGCTGTCTGTTGTATGTAATACAATTTTCTTTATTTACGAATTACATTCTAACCAGGAGACACTTAAACTTGAGCCAAGGACAATTATTTGATTATAAAAAGAGCACTCAGCTAAAAAGAAAAGAAAATATTTATTCTAAAGCATTCCATTTGTTACGCATTATAGAAGTTAAATTAGCTATAGCTACTTACCATGTTTTTAGTGAAAGAGTAGTACCTCGTAGTTAGCGTCAACGTTAATCATATAGTAGCAATCATACTTATTCATTTTTTGTTATTTCCAGAAATCTGTGATGGAAGCCACGGTTTGCTAAAATTAATCACTTTAATATCACAACCCACCTGCACTTCAAAGAAAACAACGATCATTTCCTCTATGAATCCGGAGCTGTGCTCCGTTGTAGCAGCCTCCTTTCATCCTCATAAAGCCCAATTGATCTCATGGACTTGTCCGCAGGTAACTCACAGTCAAGCCCAAACACCTAAGTTAGTATCCACACAGATTACTATATTGCATGCATCAACTGAAACTTAAATCAGTTAGTCAATGCGTTTAACTTGACTGGTCCTCGTGAGTTAGTTTAAATCAATGCTAGTTCATTAGTACGTAATCATAAAAAGGCGGATTCATTTAGTTATAGCTAGATGGAGTCAAGATTACTGAAACATTCAACTTTTAACATATAACAATCAAATGATAAATGAGATAAGAAAGTTTTTTTTTGTTCCAGATACCTGGCGTAATTTCTGTGAAACCTAGTGATTTAAGCGTAGTTCAAGCAATACATAGATTTGTTAACTATTTTCAATGGAGCAATATTCTTTTTGCCAAATCAGCAGCAGGTAACTTATTGTTTTTTCATTTTTTTATCTAATAAATAGTTTTCTCAGTTGGATAAGTTACTTGTTGTTGACAGGTATAGTTTTTCTGTTTAGAACGAGGAAACTTTTGTGACGATATTGGAACGCTCCTACAAATGGATCTTTCTGCCGCCAGTGATGACGATAAAGAGCGAAATTACACTGTGTCGACTAACATAATATTGGAACATTTATTGAGTGAAAAATATAATAGCTCAAACACAGAACAAGTGGATGGTAAATGAGTAATACTTTCTGTTTTACGATTTTATGTAGGTTAGAAAAGTATTTTTTTCTGGATGTGTTTGACAGTTAATATAATGAGATGTGTTGGCTTCAAGTATTGTATGTTGTGTCAGGTATACGCTCCAAATGACGTTTCATTTCCATTTCTTGTGGCTGACTTTGAATTGAAGAAATATTTTTGTAACTGGGAAATTCCATGCCGTATACATTTGATTTAAAACCACATTCTTCCATCCTAGTTATTGATCGGCTTGCAAACCAAATATGAGCTTGCAATCCTTTAGCCTTACATAAACCGCATGCAAACACATATTATTTCCAGAAATCATATACGATTTTCTCATTCTCAGCGAAATTTTATACGTTTCCCACAAAATTCCACTTTTTTTCGCAATATAAAACACATCTCTTTTTTCTCATCCCTGGTTTATTGACACTACTACATACATACCTTACCTGAAATATTTGGCACAAAGGGAATGAAAACAACTCAGAAAAAAACAATTTCTTTTATGAACAATTTCCAGGCATATTTCTGTGCATCTCGTACCACTCAGGATTGAAACACAACTTTTTGGAAAAGACTGACTCCATTTCCCTTGAGATCAATGATGGCAAGGTCCCACTGGTCTTACTGCCAGAGTGGCCGCTTCCATTGAGCGCATTTTTACCCTCAACAGAGCAACCCATTTTAGCGCTAGCATCATCACTCCACCACCAGTCAACAGTCAATGTTGTGAACCATCAAGGAGTCAAGGCTGAAACGGAAGACGTAGCCACTCACAGTTCACACTACTACTCACAATTTGATCAAGACTTTAGTGGTAGTACGGAGGACTCTAGAGATTATGAACCTAGCGCAATCTTTGTAAGTGAAAAAAGTATATCTATATACAGCTGAAAACACCATTCCTTCTAGTTAGTTAGTTAGTTAGGAGTTAGGTTATGCGTGAGAGTCGTCATTGATCGACACATTTGTTTATATTAGACCGAATTTTCAACCAAACTAAAGTTTGATTAACACTAATGCTGTGGAATCGGACATTTTACAAATAGTCATACGAAATAGTGCATGAAAAATTGTTTTTATCCGAATGGGATTTTGAATACTAAGGAGGATTCATCTTTCTGTTCGTGGGAACTATGGCCTGGCAGTATTTTCACAAATGAATATTTGCGTTGGTAAAAGGCTGATCATGATACACTACGATGGGCTGTCGAATTCACAAACGACGTAGTTGGAATGCCGCTCACAGTCAGTAAAGCTTCCATTACATCTAAATTTAAGACAGATTGGAAGGGAACGAAACTTTTTTTGTTAGGCTGTTAGGCTTCTAAATTGAATTCGTTTCCCTATATGTGAGCAATCAATGAGTAAGTAAGTGAGTCTGTAAAAGTGCTTGATAATAGCTTGTCAACTTATCATTAGAGCCGTTCCATTGTCGCAACTGGAGGAAGCAATGGCCACTTAAGTAGAAATAAAGCGAGAGATGAAAAGAAGAAAAACGGGCATTTTCTATTAACGGCCGTTAAGTAACTAATTAGCGTGTGTTTTTACCCAGGAATCCTTTTTGGCTCGATTGATTTTCATGAGCATAAGAGTCAGTAGGAGATGGGAAGAGAGCCAAGAGTTGGCGCAAAACATGGCTGCTGTTTCTGAATCCAGCATCAAAAGTACTGGGAGCAATGATGATGCGAATAATATTGGGGATGAAAATGGGCAGCAACTATTACCGACAACGATGTTTACATTTCATTTTTCTGCATATAGAAGCGAAAATAAAAGGTGAGTTAGTTTCTTTAAAATCCACTGTTTTACTTACTTTCTGCCAAACCAGAAACTATATGAATGCATTGAGTCAAGTTAAAAAAGTTAACCTTACCTACTTAGTACGCCGTAAGCCATATGCTGAATTAAGTGCTTTTTCTTTTCTTAAATCTTTTTGGTATCAAAACTTTTAGTTAGTTTTCCTCTGATTCTTACTTGGATTACACATTGTAGAGAAAACATATAAACTTATTTTGTTTTCTGTGTATTCCTACAGATGGAATCTTATTACGAGCTTTGAATCTACAGGAGCGGAAAAGAAATACGACGGGAATTTTTTCACTCCTTTTGTTTTTCCTAGTGCTCCAATGTATAATTCTGAAGGTATTTATGTTCGTTGCTATCATCATACTGTGCTTATATGCATAACCAAAATATAGTGTGTGATTATAGATTCAAATAATGCTTGTTAAAGTAATCTTATTCAATCGGATGTATTATGTCTCAGCGTTATTTGAAACAAATTGCTAAACGGAGAAAATTGATAAATCACTTTGACAGGTGGCTTTAGCTTATAGTCTTTTGACACCAAAAACTCAACACTGAAAAATGTGCTGAATTAATCAATTGTCTTAAACTTGTAGGAGAGAATGGTGACAAAGTAAAAGACACGCACTGGAGTTTGTTGGACGTTTTTCTATCCTCAATAATATCATTAGTTACACTTGTGGCAGTTTTCATGGCTGGAAATTATGTTAAGTGAGTTTGCAAAAACTTTTGAACGTTAACCTAATATCTGCTTGCGTAGTCAAAGTTCTCTTGAACTTTTGGGTCGCTTTTTGCTCCAATGCTCTTACAGCCTGATATTTCATGGTAATGAATATAACGGATAATATTATTATTAATTTGGAACTCCTCTTGTGGAATTTAGGAGCAGATTATACTACAATAGCATACTTAGAGAGGACTCCAATCGAAGAGGATTATATCGTCGGAATCGTGCTCAAGGGCCATACAAAATTATACTAACTTCAAATGACATTGTGTTGGGGCCAACACCTGCACCTCCTGTCGTTGGTAATCTGCATAAGAATAAGGTGAAATAGTTGTGAATCAACAAACTCTATTAATGTTTAGAATCTTAAATCTACTAACACCAACACATCGATATAGCATGCGCCATTAATCCCAATTTGATACCAAATATTATTAAGACGACCTTATCGTACTATTTATATTGTGGTCAGGACTGAACTACAGGAAACTTCCATATTCCATTCCTGTTTCCCAATTATAAGAAAACGTTATCGATTCAATTAAATCCCTACTCAATTTATCAATTAAGATCGCATGGGTTGTTCCCCGTTTGCATGATTGATTCCTAATTCGAAGAATGAAGAAATTGTTTGCCTGCATCTCATCATGGATGAAAAAACTTGTCCGCGAAATTCATATTCTATGTATCTAGGAAATTGGAAAGTTTTCATTGATTACTTTTTTCGTTGAAGAAACATGAAAAAAACTTTCCCTCTGTATAAGTCTTAGTTTTTCTTTCCTCTTTTAAATGACACGAGTACTGTAAAACCACATAACATGGATGCGTTTTCCTTGTTTGCTCTGTGTGGCTACCAAACCATACGGGTTGGTTGGGTGAAGCTAACCACTGCTAACTAACTAACTAACTATAACCAAGTACTAGATGTTACAGTGAGTGAATTCAGTACCATCATAGAAAGTTGCTACTTGTAAGGCAAGAGAGCCAGTAATTGCTTTTTTAATCTACATTTCACTTTCTCAGTTCACCTCGTTCTCTCTGTGTCTTTTTCTCATCGAACATCATTCCTTTTTCTGGGACGTCGGATCCCTTTTACTTTCTTCAAAAGTCTTTCTTGTGCTTTTGAATTGGGATCATGTTGAAGGTGGAGTAAGAACTTGTAGTGAGCATTAGAAAACCAATGCCACTTTTTGGATCCCATTTACGTGACATACACACAGAATTAGATTGAGTAGACGTTTTGAATTTGTAGAAATAGGACCACTATTACTTGCTAAAGGAAGCTCAGTATTGAAATATCTGTAACCAAATTACGTTAGTTTCAGTTCGTACACCTGTGTTGCAAAAAATATCAAATATAGGATTATACTGTCCCCAAATACGGTTAGGTGATCTCACGATTGAATTATAGTTTCATTCACTACTTTGTATGTGCCCCATGTACAATGTTAGTATAATGGTTTTACTACCTACTTCATTCCAGAATTCACATGGCTTCAATTGAATACATAATTGGATAAAAAAAGAGACAATGTATTCCCAATGGAAGGCTCGAATATCTATGTTAAGTGTATTCGAAAAAATCCATATTGGTAGTCAAGTTATAATCGAGTGTTGAAAACATGTCTACCAAGTGACTGCTTCAGGTGGAAATTAATTTTTGAATGAGTTGTAAATTACGTGGGCTCCGTGGGTTGGTGTATGGCTGCGTATCAAATCATTTCCACATGTAGGCTTTAAACTAGCCAACTTTTAGAAAAGTTGAAATAGAAGACTGCATCATTTATCAATAGCCCTTATACCAAAAGCCCAGAGCAAGTAACTTTCTCTTCACTAGAATGTAAATGTATAGTACCCATATTCCTTGTGGTTGCAACTTAACATTTTAACTCTGATTGTTATTATTTACATTGGTAATTGCTTTCCCTAACTAAACCTTAGTGCTGTTGTATTCCAGAGTTTGGGCTTTGAAAGCAATAACGAAAATCCATTGGACGAGGATGAGACTCCATTGGCAAGTCCGGATGAGAAGCCGGATCTAATAAAAGGCTCATTTGCTGGTAGAAACTATAGGAAGATGAGTGTAGCCAATATGAAGAATGACTCTATTGTTCTCAATGACAATCAAGCGCGTTACAAGGTACTCACAACGAAACAATAATTCTGAAAATACCGGCTATAGCATGTTTTCAAGAAGAACTCGACTCTATGTTTCATTTCATTATGTGGTCATTTGTGTTTCCACTGTGGGGAAATGTTGACCTGCTTTTTTCATTCTCTTCTGTCAGTTTTGCTTTGATCTCCAATTACAAAAGTGATGGTCAGTGCGCTTTTTCTAGCAAAATCACAAGGCTTAAGATGTTACCCAGCTCACTCACTTAGCTCCACACTTAGGGGAGCACTTGAGTAATATATTATGCTCTTGATTCTCTCATTTTTTTTTTATTTGTAGCATTGTAGATAGCACAGATTAGTTTCATTCGCTATTTAGTTAGTTAGTAAGCTATTCTGACTGACTGTGGATCAGTAGAATGGCAATGTTTTCAAACTATATACTGACTAGCTAGTTAGTTGCATAAAAAGTTAGCTTCTACTCTTACATTTTTGCTTTGCTACATTTAGCCATATCATGCGGATAGTTAGTTGCAAGAAACAATGTAGAAATTTTGCTTCCGTCTTGATAGACCCCCTACTACAATAGTTAATGTGCTTGGTTGGTTCCTGTTGTCTCAAACTAAAGAACAGAATTATGCGTGGTTTTTGGAATCAAACTTACCTTTAAGTGTGCTCAACTGCATGGAAGCATCGCGTAATAGATTAAGCTCATCATATTAGGATGACTCGAAGCTTTCACTTTCCGTACCTCAGTCATAATAAATGATGACATACTGCGCTCTTGAGCGTAAGTATTGAATAATAATAGACTCATTCCCGTAATCTCAAACTATTCTTCCAATTTCAGGGGGATATCGTGCATCTACGTAAATTGGATGTCTCTTCTGATTCCTTTGAGCTTAAACTGAAAGCATTGGGTGTTTTAGAAACGGTGAGTTTGTTTACAATTTATAAATGGTTAGTCAGGTTTTTATTAAAAACTAGATGCGTGATTGGCTTGAGTTTTCAAACAAACTTTTAGTTAAGGTAATTTTTTTCAATTCAGTAGATAAAAAAATGGTGCAAAAGTTAGTTGGAGGAATAAAAGTCATTCTATTTCATGTTGTCCAGATGCTGGTATCTTTTTAATGTCACTTATAATACATCGGTTAGCTGAACTGAATTAGTCAGTGAATCGAGGAAAGTACAGTTGTTGGATCCTACTGATAGACTTTGGGTGTTTAGCTTATTTTTTCAGTAGGCGGATATTTACATGTCTGTGGGATTTTGTTATCACACGGAATTCGTCAAAGAAATCAAGACTTATAGCTAGATTGAATTGTATTGACAGATTCATGGACTGCGTCATGAGAATTTGGTGGCCATGATAGGATTCTTATCTGATGAAATCCCAGCTGTGGTTTGGGAGCATTGTAGTCGTGGATCTCTTCACGACGTGTTGAAAAAATGCGAAGTGAAACTAGATTGGATGTTTAAGCTCTCCTTGCTCACAGACCTAGTTCGGGTAAGAAAATGCTTTTTACAGTGAAAGGAAAATTTTTTCCCCTGGATGGTTTTCTCCTGAAATTATAGATCGCATCCGGGCTGTCAGAATTTGGGCGTGATGTTTAAGATTTCTAAGACGAATGTAAGATCTTAGCGATCTACACACCGGTCTGAATATCTGATGGGATTTCGCATTGAACAAAAATATAAAGCACTGTTTCGCAATGGCAAAATATCTTATATTTAGTTGGAACGCTTGGGAGTGGTTGAACAATCAGATTTGTTGCACAACATGTAGGGAGAAGTCCTTTGAAATGTATTTCTACTGTCGGCATCCTGGATTGCCATTTTCGCCATTTTTTATGCCACTCTTCCCACATGTAGTGGTTTGTTCCATATCGTTGGGAAAACAAAGCAACACTGTGGATGAAGTGAATAAGTAAAGATTGTGTTGCAAACACATGTAGGATATCTAAAACATATTTCAGTGACGACTGGAACAGTGAATGATTGAGTGTGTAGTACTTACACTCCGCATAGTGAAGTACTGGAATGAGAATGCAATCCACCTAGGAAACTGTATTTTATAGCTCCGTAAACAAGGGCTTCTAAAGTTACGAAGCTTAATTAAAAATTATAATTATGATTAATTTTGTATTTCAACAATATATATAGGACAAGGAAACTGTTTTCTACATATTCACGTTTTTAAAACTACCAAGTGGCCCCAGTTCTTTGTTGATTTGATTGAAATTTGATATTTAGGGATTGTGAGACACGCCAAACAAGATAAGACAGAAAAATAGCTTATACTAAAGTTTGCAATATGCAACGTGCTCACTACTTTTTTATGTCCAGCTGCTACGGTTTATAATGCATATCTGCACTGAATCGATTTTAATGGAATTGCCTAAAATTTTGTATAGGAGAGAAATGTTTTGAAATTGTTGCCCAACAAAACAACTTTTCAGTGGTTTACTGTAATTACGCTGTTCTACTATGCTTGTTGTAAATATATTGTCAGTTCATCCAAATGTTTCCCATTTACATTATAATGTTTAGCATAAATTGAAATTATTTTGCACTACATGTTCCCCATATCCATTAGCCGCATCCAAAGTTACTCATACTAATTCCTTTTTACCTATCTAACCACATGTGATGCTCAACATTTATTGCTACCTAACCAAAGCCTAGAGCCATTCCACGGATTTCCTGCATGAAGGATAAAATTGTTAGCTTCCATTATGCGTTATCAATGAAACTTCTTCTTGTGCGGAACTGAGCCTAAGTTACGTGCATATTAGGGAAGCAAAACGTAGTAAAATTATTGCCCCTGGACACTTTTTGGGTTGTGGTTTTCAGATCAGCTTCAAATGTTGGCACAAAAGTCCCCATTCTCATGTAAACATCAAGTTGGTCTTTTGAATTTCATTTTCCTAAATAAAGCGTTTATTATGACAAGTGCATATACTAGCTGACATGTGTAAACATTATGTTAAACAACAAATGTCCACTTGAAAATCCAAATACGGAGCAGCTATAAATTATGACCACACTCCATATAATTAAATTATTCATATCTGCTACTAATGCTCTTACAGTTTAGTAACCTTTTCTAAAGAAAACTTTGAAAAAATTAAAAATAAATGAAAACATAACCTCCCTTTTGCTAAAGATAGGAATTTTTGATCAAATTTTTGTACTTTAAGAATAAAATCTTTTATTCAGTCGAAATCGTTTCTTGAAACACATTTACCACGTTTCAAAAATAAGTGCAACTGGCTTTACAGATATATTTAGTACAAACCTCAAGATGGGAAATAACTCATTTTTCACTGTAATTATTCGTGATCCTCCAGAGAGCTGTTATTCTGCTCTTGTTCAACTTCACATACTCCCAATCCCAACATTAATCAATACGGAACGAAAACTGGAACTAACTCACCTGCGTACATTTTTCTGTAGTCACTGGTTAGTTAAACGTTGGAGAAATGTTGTGCAAGTATGTACATATGCATTATTCAAGTTCAGCGAGTATAAGCTGTTTTGGTTGGTTAACCCTTATTTATCTTAAAAGCAATTCGCCTCAACTGACTGTAAACAGTAGTTGCGAACCAATTTGAAATATTGCTGTTGCATTATCCTTTGGACTGGAACATTTTTGCTTTAAACGGTGCTAAGCATTCTAACCTAACTGATTTTGCATAAACTTAATTTGTATGATACGTTTTGAGGTCTGATTGCATAGAAACTTTAGCTTAAACAAAATGTTTCCCGAGTCAACCAAAATTTCCTTACATCAAACTTTGAAAGACATTTCTCCAAATTGTGAATAGTATGAAAGATGAACTAATGAAATCCCTTCTTGAATCTAACTTGAAAACTCAAAAGTCCTACTTACTTTCTATTCAAATTCTTGTATATGTGCGGGGAAAACCACCAGGTTGATTATAGTGATGATTTCATCAACTGTGTCACGAAACCCGAAATTCTAAGCAATGGTCTTATTGTGTACAACACGTTCGTCTAGGGAATGCGCTATCTTCATTCAAGCCTGGTTCGAGTACATGGTTTCCTTACCTCCCATAATTGTGTGATTGATGCACGGTGGGTCCTCAAAATCACTGACTATGGAATCCTCTCTTTTCACTACACTCAAGGGATTTCTATAAAACCGAGGACGAACAAAGGTTAGACCCCAAATCTGTAATTCTTCTCCTTCTGCCTGTATGTATCTGATTATTTTGAACTGGACCATGAATGCATACTTATAGTGTTAGTCAGCTAGTAATTTAATGTATAGAAACTTTCTTATAAATATATCTCCTCCGCTCATACAAAACATAATAAATACTGACAAGCTAATTGCATACCTAATCCTAATACACTCACTCATACTAGGTGCTATTGTTTTATTTCATCAGCTAAGTGAAGTGTGAATGAAATGAAGCCCGTGAAATATCGTTTACTGTTTCATTTATTTTGGGTGTAGTTGGATTAGTTTTGCCGCTGTACTTTTTCTCACTCGTCGTAACTTTCACTTATGCAATAATAAAACTGGACACGTTATATAGCTGCATACACAAACCAACAGAATGTTTCATTTGATTAGAAAATCTTCAAAAACATGGCGATAATATTATCTCTAACTAACAATTTCTCGTCTTTAGAATTGCTGTGGACCGCACCTGAGCTCCTCCGGGATGAAAATTTGTGTAAGCATGGGACACAGCCTGGTGATGTGTACAGTTTTGCAATTATCATGCAGGAGATTTTGGTACGTGGGGAACCCTACTGCATGCTCAGCCTGTCAACGGAAGGTACAAACAAACTAACTATGTGTGCCGTATCTTTCTTTAATATGTAAAACTGTTTTCTCTCATATTTCACAGTGACCACTATGAAAAATGTTGCGTAGTAAGTAGTAGTGAAAGCTACGTGCAAAAACTTACAATAACGGAGAAAATGAGTTATCGCTTTGCAGTCAGTCATACGTCACTTTACGTTCTTTTTTGTGTGCATAAACTGGAACGGAGAATCTATAGCACTGTTTATGATGACTTTCAATTTCACACATAAATATATTTACTTTATGTTTATTATGGAGAATTATATAGTGTGCTACCAGGTTTTGACATTGAGGAGGAGAATAGTATAGTAGTGAAAACTTTACTTTGTAACCTTGTGTTGGTACAGTAGTAGACAACAAAGCGTTTACTCATGTGTACCACTTTCAATTGAATTTGTGTTGCAGAGATCCTGGAGAAGCTCAAAAATCCACCACCACTTATTCGGCCCTCTGTTAGCAAAGGCGTTGCTCAACCTGAGGCAATAAATATCATGCGGCAATGCTGGGCGGAACATGCAGACATGCGACCAGATTTCACTGCCATTTATGATCTTTTTAAAACTTTCAACCATGGGCGGTGAGTGCTATTTTGTATTCCGGGCAGGCCTTCTGGACCCTTTTGTATGCGTGCTTGCCATTATGTATTATGGCTAAATTAATAACATGAATTATTACGGTACCTTTGTTTCTCTGAGGGAACAATGTGAGGAAAAGTTGATCTTGCAGTTTTCATTAAACCGTAAAGTGAGTTTTAAAGGGTTTGAGAATGAATGGTTTTGTAGCAAGCTTGTATTTTGCGGGAATGAATTTAGCGATAGATATTAGTGCCGTTTGTTTTCATAACTAACTGAGTAGATCGTTGGGTTTTTTAAGTTAGTTTGTAGGTCTCGGGAAATTGAATCTCATGAAATGAGCATCACCACTGATTCTCTCAGGAGTACTATGATCTATCGCCATTGTCTATTCCATTAATAAATTAACTTTGGTATGTTCCAGGAAAACTAACATTGTGGACACAATGTTCCAAATGCTGGAGAAGTACAGCAATAACTTAGAGGAGCTCATTAGGGAACGCACAGAAGAGTTAGATTTGGAGAAGAAGAAAACAGAACATTTACTGAATCGAATGCTCCCAAGGTTTGTTTCAACATTCTATATCTTCATATCCTTTTTACTTTAGTTACGTTCGTATTACCTTTCCTCATTCTGCCGTCCCTATTTTTTCTGGTAAATATGTACATACTAAACTTTGTGTAGTTGACAGGCACTTTTATTTCTCACCCAGTGTTACATTTTTTCTTTTCTGATTAAAAAACTTGTTCACATTGTTTATAATGAACTTTGAAACCACTTGTTGAGAATGGCGTGCCTTTTTGTCCTTAATTATTTTTTGTTCTCCTTCTCTCCCAACAAAATTGCAATCTAAATGCTAAATGGTTTTTGCAATATAAACAGCACGGTAGCCGAGAAACTAAAACTTGGACAGCCCGTGGACCCCGAAGAATTTTCCGAAGTCACAATCTACTTTTCAGACATTGTTGGTTTCACCACATTGTCTGCATATTCCACCCCTTTTGAAGTTGTGGACTTGCTTAATGATCTGTATACTTGCTTTGATGCCACCATTGATGACTACAATGTGTACAAGGTTTCACTACACTAATTGAAAATGTCTATATTTTTTGGGCACAGACTTAATGACTATCATTTGTAACTTTTCGGTTCAGATGTCATACTCTAGTGATATTATACAGCTTCAAAGCTTGAGAAAGTAACCCGACCGTTTTCATTGTTTTTACTTTGAGTTCTCATGCTGACTGAAAAATATAGTAATTGGACTAGCTTACACGCCAAACCTATTGCATGGGTCTACAGTTGTTTTTGTTAACAGCGCGCGGTTATGTTCATTTCATTCCCATAACTTGCTTTGACGTCACGTTATCACCATGTTATCTTCCATATATTCTCTGGTTATGGTCAAAAGTGTCTGTTTTCCTGTACGGAAATAGGTGGAAACAATAGGAGATGCTTACATGGTAGTTGGAGGAGTTCCAGTCTGGTCTCCCGATCATGCCGACCAAATTGCAACCATGGCACTTGACTTGCTTCATGAAAGTGGTAAATTCCGCATCAGCCATCTTCCGTACGCACCATTACGGGTTCGCATTGGGATTCATACTGGTACGAATTTTACTTTATTTTATAAAGCAAGCAAAATATGTATCGTGTAATTACTTAAGCCCAACTAACTAACTAACTAACTAGGTTAGCTATGTAGGTAGAGCATCTCATTGTGCTGCAAAATCAAGTTACTTAGTTAGTTTCTATACAGGACAAATCAATGAATGAAAATACCGGAATTTGCTTACTTGCATGTTTCAATTGAAGACAGACTATTTCTAATGAATTGTGTAATCTTATCTTTTTGAAGCGGATATCACCAACAGTAGACGGATAAAATTATCGTTCTGTGATTTTGTTATTAGTTCAGAGCCTGTAGCTTTGAACTACCTGACGTAGGCCCACTTAAGTTTTCTATTGCAATTTTTTATGACGAGGACATGCGAGCTTTGAACTAACGTTTTCCATCTACAACAATTTGTGGGAATTTGGAATGTATCAAAGGAAAAGAGGAAATGAACTAACTCACTCACTTACTTTGTGAACATATCGCAGCTCACTTGCCAAGATCGTGTGAAAGGAGTGTAGACAGTGACTGAAGATAAATAAGAGGAGAAAAGATAATAATGTTGTGACTTTATGTATAAAGTACTGTGCACCTTGCACGCAGTTGTGTCTGGGTGCCAGTTGTATATACACGAATGGGAACAAATTCTCAGGCACAGGTTCATGTGTGTAACGGAGAGAGGCAGTTTTAGGTCAATCATTTATCATTGTAAACCAGTGGGAAAGTTGACAGATGAAATGTAATGTAATTTCGTACTTTCTATTACAAGAGTTTTTTCTACAGGTCCTTGCTGTGCTGGGGTTGTGGGATTGACGATGCCACGGTATTGTCTTTTTGGTGATACTGTCAATACTACTTCCAGGATGGAGTCTACAGGTAAAATGCTTCAGTTGGTTTATTTTTTTACTGTGAAAAAGGAAATTGACAGAAAATTTAAAAAAGCACTGTCAGAATAGATTTCCCGTATCAATGATGGAGCTTTTCAGTTAAGTTGCGAGAACTTTCTAGCAACCTGAAAATATCATTGTGAAAAAATTGCATGCATTTTAACTGCAATTGCAACAGAGAGTGGAAATTATTTGCAAAAAAATAAAATAGGATCCCGCTGTTTTAGTATTTAAAATGGGCACGACCGGGTTTTAGCCGTGTATTATGCACACCTGTCTGTGAGCACACCCGTGCTACATTAGTATGTTAAATTTATTTGGCTGATGAAATGTTAGAAATACTTGGAATGTAAGATACTTTGAGATTGGAAGACAAAAAATTGCAAATTGCTTGTATCATTCCTGTGAGTTGTGTACAAACTTAAAGTAAAGAGAAGAAAGATAAAAGAGGCCATCAGGTTCAAGGAGCATTGTAGAAGGATATATACTCACTCATAAAGTGAATTCGTCTTTTCGTACTTTGTTCGCATAATTTGTGTCAACAGTAACAGACAAGCTATTCTTTCTTCAAGAATAAATAGTTTACTTTTGTTTGCTTTACAGGGGCTCCTTGGAGAATTCACATTTCAGAGAGCACAAAAAAGAAACTGGATAGTATAGGAGGGTACAAAATTGAACCCAGGTAAGGCATCATCATATTCATTTCCGGATACACGTTAACTTTTTATTAAATTTGAAAAACAAAGTTAACGAAAAATTCTTCTCTTTTTGTGTTGTTGCCAATGCTCAAACTTTTCAAATCTATTTGTTTAATACAATTTTGCAGGGGTATCACTGAAATCAAAGGGAAAGGTAAAATGGAAACTTTTTGGTTGCTTGGAAAAGAGGGATTTAACAAACAGTTGCCAACTCCTCCTCACCCAAGGTAAAATTGAAGTCGTGTCTGAAATGATAATCATTTTATTTCATGAAGATGATATTATATTATTCTTTCTTCGAGTATGTTATGTACCAAAACGTGCGTTCATAGCAATCATTCTTTTTCTGACATGTCATAACTTCATACTTTATTCTATTTCATGCTACTCCAATGAAGTGAGGCACATGGGTAATGAATAATGTCTTGTATTGTTAAACTTTGTCATTTTGGTATGCCATAAATTTTATGTTACCCTTATTTCCTTGTTTTTACTTCCCCGTCGTATTACTTGCCCAAAAAACTCCCTTATCGGACTAAAAACTGTGTCAGTCTCTAAAAAATCCCTTTCCTGTTAAATGTGTTAAGAAGGACATTTATGGCAAACAAAACAAAACTATCTATTAAATCCAAATTCATGCATCATATTATCATAAATATGTGTAACATTTTCAGTATGAGCGAAAAATTAATTATTTACGGTCGGACTGGGAAGCGCCAAGAATCGGATGCGGAGAGCATACCTGTGGCATCAAACAAATCCGTTGATTCATTGCACGAACCTGAATCAAGTAGTGAAACTTGTAAAACTAAAATCGCTGAAGGCACCAGTGAACGTTCAAAAACTGGCCGATACTTGACACATTCAGACACGATACGGTGCCTTTCTCCTGCAGAACAGGTGTGTGTTGTGTGCACAAAAACATGAACTGTCACTAACACTAACTTATCAGGTTGCATAGTGCATGATTGACCGACACGAAATCAAATTCCTTGTGAAAACTAATTTCATCTGGATTATTTTCGTTGCATGATTTTAGATAGCTCATCAATTGTTGAATGGAAGACCCACTGCAAAAGGTCTGAGAAGACAATTCAGCATTGACCATGCATCGCAAGGAACACACAGTTATTCGGTGTCAGGGATAAAAACAACATTGTCTTCTGTTCCTTCCCTTGAGGATGAAGCTGCTGGTATTAAAGGGAAACTTTTGACTACCGCATCCGTAGATAGTCACCATCAACCGAAATTAATGCATGTAGATGTGGGGGATGTGAAAGGAGCAGAGTCTGGAACACTTGTAGAAGACAATAAAGAACAGCCTGCGAGTTCATCGAAACTTAGTCATAGCCCTTCACGCTCTACCAAATCTAATTTAAAGGCATCGTCTTTGGCCATGGTGAAAGAAAGTTCTGTGCATGAGTAGAGTGAAGGTTGGAAAGTAAAAGCTCCTGATGCTCTTGTCCAGTATGAAGAACACGTTTGTGCAGCACATTGTGAAATAGGATCAGTATTCCAAAGCGTGAATAGAGCAACTTTGACGTTCTCTATTGCAACATATTTATTGACTTGATACCTGTTTGAGTTAGGTAGTTAGCTAGTTAGTTTCTCAAACTGTTACGATTTTATTAACTATACTATGCAATATGTTTTCTTGCTTGTTAACGATAGTTGGTAGACTAGATGTAGGTTTTAGGTTGTACCAACAAATAAGAGAGAGTTTTAAGTGTAACCACCAATTAACAATTTATCATGTGATGCTGAGCTTACCAGGTAGTTAGTTGGCATTCTAAAAGTAGTCAGAACTCAATACCTTACCAATATACAATAATAACTAAAAATGGTTAGTTTATATGCGCTACAAAATGTCTTTTAGTGGACAAGCAATCAAGGCTGTCCACTTAATAATTTCTCATATCTCAAAATATAATTGTGTTAATAGAGAAAGTGTTAGAGGAAATCAATTTAATTCGTCGTCTGATTAGCATATTGTATTTATTTTTTCCAATAAATAAAATATTGTCACCTCCCTTCCAAGTTACAAGCACATGGTGTGGTTTTTGGACTAGCAAGAAAAAAGTATGCTACTAAAGTGAGTTTACGGCACTGGTACTTTCGTCGTGAACGATTCCAGATCTTTTAATGATACGTCTGGTTTTTGTTGTGATAATGGTCGAGGCTACAATGGTACAAGGAAAAAAGTATGAATTAGATATCCATGACCTAGTAAAACTTTACTTCACAATAATAATCGTTTACACACCTGTGTGGGATCCGGTTTCCAAGCTATCATATAAATGATTTGAAAAGTTGCCGGAACAGTACCATCTTCGTTACCATATAGTTCTAGAAATAACCATATAATTATTAAGTGAGAAATCGACTGAGAAATTTGCTGTGAGAAAAATTCGATTATTGTACCTTTATAAATGGAAGCGGCAGCGAATAAGGTATCACGATTTATTCGAATTTTACGTTTCCAAGCTGCATTGTTTTCCCCCATTCCTTTTAGGTCAGTCATGAGCTCAAACATACTGGGAAATCCAACTCGTATATCTTGAGTATCCTAAAAAAATAAAAACTATTTAGAAATGGCGTTTTGAGTCAACTCCCATATACAGCTTACAAGACATAATAAGATTTGCATTGAACACCAACTATAGTGAGCATGGAGAAACCATTAATGCCTAAAAGTCCACCGATGTCCTGAACTTCTGCAAATGGGGAAATGTGAGATCCCATACCCTATTTTTTTTGGAAATATTGTTAAAAATGTTTGATACCATAGATTACATAGGTAATCATCCTAAATCCCAAAATATAAATTTAACTAACGAACTAACCCCTTCCCTCTCCAACTCGGCTAGTTGAAGTGAACATCTTAGCTCGTACAATGTTTGACAACCGAACATAGCACCTATGAAAACTCCATCGGGTTTCAAAATATCACGAATCTTGAACAAAACTTTCGGCAAATTATTGACCCAATGCAGGCTACAAACAAATACAGTCAGGGTTCGTTCACGGAACATTTTTAGTTTAATCATGCTTGTTGCTTGCCTCACTTTAAACAAGAAGCCACCATATCAAACTTATTGCTCTCAAATAAAAGATTTTCTTCGTCCATAACAATTTTTTCACACGTCAGTCCTTCTGGGGCTTCCAATAAAGCCAAGTTCTCAGCGCACATATCGGTTGCAATCACAGACTGAACATAATTCTGCATTTTAGGTGAAAAATTATCATTAATACAATGATACTGCTCAAGCAAGAAAATACATATTTAAATGATTTAATATTAATAACAAGTACTGACACTTTCAACAACTTTCAAAAAATGACCCTTTCCACACCCTAAATCCAATACACACGTGAAGTCTCTTCTAATATCCGCTATTCGGTCGGCTAAAATGAATCCTACCTATGAATAGATAGTTAAACGGATCGTAAACAGTTAAAGCAACAATTAAAATGACGGTATAATGTTCAAACACATAAAATACAAACCTCGTCCTTCAAGTAATCGAAAACATTTCCATTAGGTAAGATAGCAGCTCGTCGTCTCTGAAGTAATTTCGTACTCCGATCAAATACATTCAAATAGTTCGGCTTAGATGTTGCAGTAGCCGGTTTAGCTTCAGAGGAAACTGAATGGGCTCCAAACATCCAGGGTTGCTGGAATATCTGGAGCACGGGTCGGACATTTCTTCTAAGAAACGGGGATGAGGACATTTTAAAACGTTTACTCACCTAAAAAATATAGGCTGGGTTTCGCACTAGCTGGTATGTTATTTATGCTCCATTACAAAACTTTGAAGCTAAACGTATATTACATTCATGAAGTTGACAACAAGAAATCTATTCGACTTCAAAAAAGACGAAGAGAAAATTGACGGAAATTGAATAACTTTTGGAATGAAACAAGTACAGAAACTTTACTGGTAATGTTTACTTTCTTTTCTTTAAGCAGTGCAATGGTGAGGAGAAAGTGCCGGGCCAGTCAAACTCAATGCCATAGATGATAGGTGGAAAAATCAAATGTTCTTTGTTCATAAACGCTTTCACTAATTGAACGAGAGTACCAAATGTATTTTAGTTCAAGAACCTTTAGTAATATAGAAGAATTTTCACTGGGATAGATATGCTCACACAGTTCATATAATAATTTTTTTCATGACACATGGCTAACGATATGAAAAAAGAATGCACAGTTAACTTTTTAGCTACAAACTCTACATTTGGATTCATTTCAATAGCAATTTTCACTCAAAAGATTTAATCATATCTCCACTCAATCATTATGCAAGAAACAAACAATAATATGGTCAATTAAATGACTGAACACTCTTTATTCAATTAATAATGTTTAGCACGTTTACAAACGATTTCAGTAATAACAGTAAAGTAACATGATTTTTCCACAATAAAATATAGTGCCTCAGCCAAATTAAAATCGCACAGACTAACTTTTGCCAGGCACATATAATAAAGACCCATAAGACACATACTAGCAGGAAGACTCGTATGTACACAAACTACATATTTAAACACATAATGCTAGTCCATTACGAAGGCACTAATTAGACTGGAGCTGCCTGATATCACATTTACAGTTAATAGCTCCAATTGAAAGGCATGCACATTACTCCCAACTCAGCCAAACAACACTAGACCCCATATTACAGGCACCACGCACCAGTAGAATTCCTGCATGCAGTACTGATGGCATTCCTTTACATCGTTAGCAATCACTGAATAATTTACTAACTTTCGCAGTAATTAACTTTTAGCTTACATTAGTCTACTATCATGCTTTTCTTTCCAACATCTGTCATAGTCATATCAAACTACGACTTAGAAATGCCACAAATAATACTACCTAATATACTAACATTATTTTTTGGTACATTCCTTAAACACTAGAATTTCCCTCTTCCTTTGTCATCCTTCTGTCCATGCTGACTGTAACTACCGATATTCGGTGTCACATTATTTGCAATCCGAGGACTTCCAAATGTATACCTTAAACCGAAAGGAGTTTTCACAATCCTTCCCCATTTCTTCTCATTCGTCCAATCTTCACTTTCGTCCCCTGTACTTCGACAACCTGCCCGTTTAGATCCATCAGCACCACTAGTTTCATTCTTAACGTTTTCGGCCGACGCTCGCCTACCGATTGCCGGACTTTCACTCCCACTTCGACCAGAATGTTCTTGGACAGCTTCCAAAGAGGATTTTGCCCATTTGGATATCCGATTGCGCTGTGAAGATCTACCTTGCTTATCCAGAAACTCAGTATCCAAATCATTCTCTGACAATGTATTCCCACTGCTACTACTACTACTGGATGCATTTGAGGATGTAGTCCCTTGTGTGGGTAGTTGCCCGTTTCCTTTACTAGCGAATGGGAACCGACCAGTTTTAGACTGAGCTGGCAATGAAGGTCCTTTACTTTCTTCCTTTTCTTTTTCCTTCTCCTTGCTCCGACTAGGACTGGGCGATCTTCTAGACAAAAGTCCACCAAAAAATGCAGCTTTTGAACCCACAGAAGACTTTTGTGACTTCTTCTCATCTTTTCCATTCTTTTCTTCAGATTTGCTATGACTTTTCAATTCCTTTCGATCAAGACTACGACATCTAGCTGCATCATCAGTTAGCATGGTGTATTTTCCAAATCCTGATTCATTAGCTTGCTTCGAACGCTGATCTCTTTCCAAAGATCGACACTTTGAAGAGTCAGGAAAACCTGGGCCCCTTGGTGGTAACCCTTTTGGCAATGCGGACGTCACTGCAGCTGGAGTAAACACATTGCTAGAACTGGTTTCTTTAACTTTTACCTCGTTTTTCTTGTTACTGATACCATTGGTCACAGTGTCTGTCAACATAGAGTCTACACTAGTCGAAAACGGTGACGAAATGTTATCAGGTCGATTTGAAGGAGCCAAAGTTGCTGGGGATAAGAATGGTGGGCCCGAGCTCGTTCTAGATGAGCTCTCACCATAGTATGTAGACGGCTTTGGTAATGGTGGAAGAACATCTGCCCCTCGTTTCAAGGCAGTTGAAGGCCCCAAAAGTACTCCCCTTGCGTTGGCATTACTAGTGGGTTGACTCAAACTTTCCAGAAATGACTGGGATATCTTTCCCTTTCTCGCTGCAGCGCTTGAATGAGAGAATCCTGGAATACAGCAAAGTCCAGAGTGCATTTTCAGACTTGGGATGTCCTGCTTGAAACAAATTAATGTTTGTCCAAAGTGAATCTTTGTATGGAAGTTAATTTGACTGATTTATTGAAAAATAATCCACTTTAAAAAAATTACGTGGCATAACTTTGTTATTAAATGTAAGTAAAAACAGAGGACAGCAAATAAAAAATCAAATGCTGCTCTTTACAACAAAAACTCAAACTCGAGTGAAAAATTAAGTTTTTAAAACCACTTGTATTAGGACAAACATTATGGTTATTCGCTTCAAACAGGGATGTATGTAGTAATCTATACTGCTACTGTGTGGCATGTACGGTGTACGGTACTTAAGTGAAACTGGTGTAATTTACTGACTAACTATATAAACTACATTAGCTATTCTTGGTAGATAATTAAATTTTCTTTTTTAGCAAGCAACTAATAAAATTAACTGCAAAAACTACGAGTATTTTAATTTTGTAGTAGTCGATATACAGAGCACTGATTACGAATCTATTAAAATTAAAAGGCTATTCAAATGAGGTTAAAGTTAGTAGTAAAGTTGAGGAAAGATTTACCAACCAAAACCATTGTGTATTTAGTGTACTAAAAAGGAAAAACTAAATGGACTAAATCGTCATTTTTATAATTACCGAAAATGACTAACTAAAGACTACTATATAGAGCTACTTTGTTATTCATAACTAACTAAACCAATAGTGATTTTGCTAACTCTAATAATTGGAAAGACAAACTTTGAAGAATCTAATTTTAAGAATACTAGTTTAAATAAAAAATTAAGTCAAAACCTTTCATACAATGCACTGGTAACAGTGAAATAGGAACTTATCGCCTCATCAACAAACACGCCCCACGCTACAGAAAAGTTTCCTAAATAAAACAGCAATTCATGCAATTACAAAAAATAGCCACTCCATGCAAATTCCAGAAACAAACAAACTCAAAGCCAAGCTCATTTATGTAGCAAAGCATATTCTAGTTCCATTTCCTTTACCTTCGTCAAAATCTGTTGATCTAATTCTTTCAATTGCTCATCAATATTCCGTTCATGACTGTTCCTATTAGACAACAAACTACTCGATGGAGTTCCCAGCACAAAATTTCCTGAATTACTTCCAAGAGATGATTGCAATCCTACCCCAGGGGACAAACTCTCATTCGAATTTTTGGCCAAACTGGATCCGCTTCCCCCCAATCTCGTTTTCAGGGGTACGTTCGCATAGCTAGGTGGTGGCTCCGACTCACATTTTGCAACCCGGGAATAAAACAAAGCTGGATCTATTGGTGATCCATTGCTATTAAACAAAAGTGGATTACTAGACTTGGGAGACGGTGAATATCCACCTGAAGATAAACTATTAGCTCCACCCGCTGAAGTATAATGAGGAGACTCTCTGTACCCAGGTGCTAACTGTGACGTAGATGAAACAGTATTGCTAGCATTCTTGTTGAGCCCATAATGCTGCGAAGACGACACAGGAGGAGGTGTAACACTTCCCATATGAAGAGCACGAATTACAGCATCCCGTTCGACAAGTCGTGATTCCAAATCTTTGATTTTCCATTCCAGGTCTGACGCTCTAGACTGAGCAGATGAGAATTCATCGAGTAGATTCCCAGGGGTATTTCCCCCCGATGAACTTCCGCTTCCGAAAAAATGTGGAGTACCACCTCTAGAAGAAGTCCAAGAACTAGGAGTTTGTGGTGCGGAAGCAGATGCAGGTTGATTAGAATGACCAGATTTTTCTGGCTCTTCTGAACCGAAAAATTTTTCCCATCGGCAGACAACGGCAGTCAGGCTCCTAATTTTTTCCTCTGACAACCGCAAGTTTTCATGCAGTTGTTGAAGTTCAGACTGACAGTCGGATTTGTGAGGAGTGTTTTGATGCTGTTGAGGATTGGCACCAGGATATGGCGGTGGGGCTCCATAAGTAGGACAATTTGTGGGTTCACCTGATGGGCGTCGAGAGGATGGATTATTATTTATAGTTGATGCGAGGTGGCGTTTTAGCTCTGTCAGTTCTGATTCCAATGTAGAACGTAATTTTTTCTCTGATTGTTCCCGTTTTTCATTTTGAATTTGTAGGGAAGATAAAGCTTGCTGGAGTTGAGAGACTTTTTCCACATACTCTTGCTTTTTTCGATTCTATTGAAACAATGAAATTATGCTGATCCTTATGGAAATTTTCAAAATGTTTATTTCATGGGTGGAAAATAATTTTTTTTTCAGAAGTGGCCCCATATCCCCAAAAAAACGGCCCCACTTTTCTCCCACAGGGATAGAAATTAGTGGGGCCGTGTGGGGCTAAGAGCTGTAATATGTAATATTTCATAGAAGAAAAATTGGGGTAGAAATTAGTGGGGCCGAAGTTGGAACCAGTAGGGTAGTTAAATCGTAAATAAAATAGAAAATAGTAAATTTTTTTTAACCGACATCTAATATTTTGCAAGTTGGCCGCCTCGCGGCCAATTTAGCCCCACTGGCCCCAAATTTCATGGTAACCTGGTTACCGAGATATGATGGATTTTCCACCCATGGTTTATTTGAATACCAAAAGTGTTAACTTACTTCTTCCTGAAGACGAATAACTTTAGATTGAGCGTTTGTGAGAGCATTATCCAAAATATCAATATGACTTCTTTGATCATTCAATGTAGCAGCTTGAGCAGCTAACTCAATTTCTTGTCGATCTTTCAACGCCATTAATTCTTTATCTAAAAAAACAAATTAATATTACGTCACAGAAAGATTTACTTCCTCTTTCAGTCTAATAATTTACTCACTTTGAGACACGAGATGAGAAATCGTGAAATCTTTCTTGGCGAGTTCATTTTTGTACCCGTCGAATGAGCTGCCATCAGCACTTCCACCGAGTGAACCATGTAGATTAGAGATGCTAGATGGTGATGAATGCAAGTTCTGGAGAGAATTTGAAGTGCTCATTAAATCTCTGTTGACAGCATACAATCGTTTTACTTCCGAACTTAGTTTTTCTCTAGCTGTCCTTTCCAAAGTCTCTCTTCGTTCTGTGGCCTCAAATAAAGCTGCATGTTGAGCCTGGAGACGTGCTAGTTCTGCTTCCATCTGACATTTTACATCAATATGAATATCGTAAATATAATTTTAATTTAAAGAAGGAGCTAATTTTACGAAATGATGGTACCTTATGAATAGTATTAACTTTCCGGCGTGCATTCACTAGCTCTGCTTTCAAATTAGAATTTTCTCTCATCAAGATTTCCAACATTTGAACAGAAGGTAGAACATCTTCCTTAGAGCCTTCTATTTTGGCACCTGCCCCCATATTGTGGCCATAAATGTCACTAAGTTTGATTTTGATTGGCTGATTTTGATTGGGCTGTTGTAATTCCATAACTGTTGGATTTAATAGTTGCTGAAGTAGAGCATTCTGAGAGAGATCTGGTTGAGAGCGAGAAAAACTGGCAGATCGAAGTAAGTTTCCAGCCACTGAGCTTACAGGATCCTGTGTAATTATAGGCGAAGTTTCGTGCGTTAAAACTAGTTGAACAGCACTTATGATTGATACAGCTACAAATATAATGAATTACTACCTTCACTTCTTTAGCTAAGTGCTTGAGGACAGTGAACTGGTCAAGGTAGTCTCTGGGAATATCAGAAATTTCACTAGAAGTGACTCCACTTTCTCCAGGTATGTTTTCATCTCCAATAGTTGACTGAATGGACTTGTTACGGGCATGTCCAAGCCCAACAGAAGTAAATTCATGACTAGCAGGACTGTTGTGGGTCATCCATTCAAAAGCATAAATCCGATAAGTTTAAAAAATATATTATAAAATAGTAGCAATATGATATTTACTTACATCCAAGTGTCTGCAAGTAGACTAGAGTTGTTGCGATGAATAATTAGAGTGTTGTACGCCGACTGTGAGTTAGAATCCGAGCTCATGTTACAAGAATTTCCGCTATTACGATTACTAGCTTTAGCTTTTCCACACGTTTTTGTCCGTCCATACTTCTCAGTGTTGCATTCCGTTGCATTAGTAGCTTCTCCATGGGAAGATGAAGACGAATCATCGTCTGATAAAGAGGACGAAGATGAACGTCTAGACATAGTAGCTTTTTTCTTTCCTTTGTCAGTAGTACTAGCCGTCATACCATATTTTAACTCTGCAGCTACCTTTGACGACAAAAAACTTTCTTCTTTCTTTTTGTTCTCTTCTACACAATGCTCTTCCCCTTGTGGCTCCTGACGAGTGCTACAACTGAGCATTAGTTTTTGTTCAGGGGTAAGTTCTTCAGAGGATAATACATGATGTAAAGATGCGTCCATCTTTCCTCCTCTCTTATTACTCTGAATAGTAAAAGTATATTAAAATTTTAAAAGATAGCTTTGTATTTTACTGCACTCCCGCAGACATTATATCTAGCTTTAAAAAGTAAATACCATTTATTTGAGAACCCCTTCCGGAAAGATTCCTCAGCAATCCGATTCAGTAGTCCACTAACTTACTTAAATAAATGTCCATATTCTTGTTGACATGCCAAAGATAAGATAGCTAATCAAGATTCCGTATCCGGATACTATCGTTACTCACTGTAAGTAATACTATTGGTGTGGTACTCAACTTACTGACGCATTTTACTTGACAGACTTACTATAAACTTAAATTAATTTCGAAATTAAATAATAAATATTTGACCACAAATTAATCGCTATCGTTTCGTTCAACGTCCTCTAAAATTTTTCACTATATACTACTGCTCATCTGTTGCACTATGCTACTTGAATGCATTCCATTCTACTTCTATATTACTAAAGCACACTTCAGGATACATTGCCACGCTTTCCAACAAAACTACAATATGAGTTAAAATTGTAACTGCACCATTAGAATCGAAATTCTTTTTTCTAGAACATGACGGTTTCGAAA
>Ga0210040_10002033_pt1 | contig 29260 bp, 22 predicted proteins | sample CryGeyCG12114_NA_FD_185462 | JGI IMG/M metagenome (GOLD analysis project Ga0210040, IMG submission 185462) | Groundwater microbial communities from aquifer - Crystal Geyser CG19_WC_8/21/14_NA (SPAdes) (version 2) | ecosystem: Environmental > Aquatic > Deep subsurface > Groundwater | place: USA...
GACATCTTCTGAAACCAGGTTCTAGCGTTCGTCTCCGTCATCCTCAAATTGCGTCTCACAAACTCTGAAGCATCCAGGAAGTTCTTGGTAGCGTCTGCTCGACTTGGCGAAACGAGAGCGTCAAACACCAGGCGCCACAAGAGAGTGAAGACAACTTGCTCCACGTCTGATCGACCATAGATATGGGTACATTCCATGGTGAGGTAGCCGTAGGTATGTAGTATGGCTTCCCCTACGTTGCGCAGCGGCTCAGCCCATTCCACGGGCAGAGTTCTATCTCTCAGGACTCCACCGTCGATCAGAATCGAGAGTTGTTTGAATATGCTTTTGGCTCGAAGCGGATTCCGCGAGCATATCCACGGGGCGATGGTGACCAATCGAACAATTGCGCCAGGACAACACCAACCCTCGAGGCGTCGCTCATGCAAAAACTCGACAATGGTGTACTCTGGATTCGCAAATCGGAGTCCATGCTTTTCCGGACTTTGCAAGAACAAGGAGTAGGTTTTCAGATTTGGTGAAGGCATCGTCTCTCCTAGAGAATGCAGGTCCCATATCTGGTCAGTGTTCAGTTTCTTGTGATCCCCGCCCCCCTCCTCCGATACTTTGTCGTGTTCAGCGACCAAAGACGAAAGTACCACCTGAGCCTTGTCAAGAGCGATTCTGACAACATCGTGCTCAGCCGAGTAGGGCTTTTCGTTCTCCAACTGACTGAGCTGGTCTTCCACACCGGATATATCCTCCCATATGTTCAGATATTCGTGGGGGTTGTTGCCGGTGATACTCAAAACTTTCTCAACGACAATCTGCTGAAGTTGGGCTATACTTTCCTTTCTCTCTGCCATATCGAGGATCCAATGAACAGCAGCCAGCTTTTTAGCATGCTCGCAATCGGAGTTGAAACGAATGACTGATATCGAGGGGAGGAGCGAGTCGACTAGTCCTGCTTCTTTGATCTGCTTCAACTTTTCGTCCGGCACGACTTGGTCAGCCACGGATTTGCCTGCGGCACGCATCATCTCTTTGCTGTGAGATCTCTCGACAGTCGCACAGTTAGCCAGAATATAATAGATATCGTTCGTTGGGATCATGTCAGGATCGCCATCAGTGGCTTCGCCTCGTTCTGAACCATTGGAGTCTTCGGCATCATTGTCTGTAGCTCCATCAACACTGGAAACCTTCCGCGTCTTTATTTTATGCTGAATCATTTCTTTGACATCGTGTAGGGCCTCCGCAAGCGTGTATCCGGGGACCGATCTACGGTCGAGCTCAAAGTGTGTTATTAGTTCTCTGCATTGCCCAATCAATCCTCGCAAGCAGTATTCAACCTCGTAAGACAACGTCGCGTTCAGTTCGAGGATGTCTCGAATGTTCATAACGGCGGCATCGATGTGGGTTATCTGTACATTGGCAAAAAACTCGACAAGTCTTGCTGGGTTGCGCCAGTGGTAAGCCTGAGTGCCAGCACGACCACCATGACCTGCAGTAATGCGTGCCTGAACGATATTTGCGAACTCCTGTTTCGTATCAGAAAGGGCGCCCAGCCGCAAATTGCTGAGTGCACGGCCAACTTGCTCAATCGCATTGTCGGGACGGGTGTCCTCCTGGAGTATGGGGGCAGCGTCCAGAGTCGTATCGCCTGGCCCTAATTTATCAAGACCGAGCTTCTTGATTGTTTTCTCCCTCCATTCTGCACTTGCCTCCCGGTCTCTCAGTAACTGTACGTCTCGCTGCTTGCGCAAGGCGTCCTTCATGCGAGGTGTCTTGGCGGCTAAGATGCGTCGCTTGTAATGCATGATAGTGTCGTATTCTAAGTAGGAAATGCCGTCGCCTTTAGCCTGGACGCATACTCGGTGGTGGCACCCTCCCACGTGTCCGTCCAAAGCACACTTTGCCTTGCCAATGAACTTGTAGCCAGCTGTGTTCTCGTCATACTTGAAATCCACTGGTGCTCCCCTCAAATCGGCCGCAGTGAGCTTTCGTGGGCCGCCTGGTTGGTGCTGCTGCCTCTCTCCCAGTGTCCTCTCGTTGACCAAGGCCTCGAAGGCTTCTCGCTCTTTAGCCGGCAACTTTGATGTAGTGCTCGCCAGGCGAGCTGTTACGTCAGCTTTGAGCTTGTCAAGAAAGGCGCCTGTCTTTGGGTCTGACATGTTCTGGCTGGCAACGGATATGGGTACAAGGAAACGTTATTGTTGATGTACAGGGCGCACCAGGGCAGCGAAAGTTTTATCATGGACTTTGACCCATGGCACGTGACGATTACTATTAGTGAAGGAATGGTGTAATGAAGTGAAAGGACACAGCTGAACATTGTGGTACCCGGATAGAGACTGACGAGAACGTAAGGGTCGGCAGTAGCAGTATATCAGGAGTGACATAGTCGTAATCGCGCGTACCTACGGCTTAGGAACCCCATTACGACGCAGCAACACAAGCTCAGTACTTCCCAAGTATATACAAGCCATAGGCACATACCTTCTGTCAACAGACACACCGCTTGTTCAGAAAAACGGCTAGTTGCTGAGCATCTTGCAAAATCCTACACGTCTGCGGCCACATACTCGTTAGATGGCTGGGAGAGGAGTGATGCAAGCCTGCAGGTAACAAAATTTTGATGGTTCGCATCGTCGCTGCTACAAACAACTATTAATGAAGAAGGCAATGATGAGGAAGGCGACGAGGAAGACGTATTTCGTGTGTCCCACCGCTCCAAAATCTCAGCGTCGTAAGCCAGAATGATTTCTTAGCCACAGGATGCAGCCACTCGCCACATCACGTGAGCTTATGAGACTTAGGAATGACCTCGTGCTAATAACGAACGATTAGTAAAAGTTGCAACGAGGAAGACTCCACAATCTTCACCTGCTGCTACACGCTCCGAAGTTCAAAGCGCACGATCACCCGTAGGGACCACCCAGCGGGTGGGCACATTGAGGAAGAGTGTCTGATACGTGATCGTCATAGGTGTCTTATATCACGTACGTCTGACGATGCTAAGGCAACGAGGCGCGTTGGTCATGACGGTAAAGAGCAGGCACACGACGACGATGGAAAGTATTTAAAAGACGAGAGTGGAACATTCGTGCCGCTGGAGGTATCGCATATCATCCCGCATCCGTTGATGATTCTCCAGGTTGGAGCGCTAGAGCTGGTACGTTGACCTATCTGTCAGCTGCCACCAGTTCGGGCTCCTAAGATCTGTTGATACCTTGCTACTAGATCCGATCAGGTAGTCGGTAATTTGAGATTGAATATACGGTAAGTTTCCTCCTCTGCTACAATCCGCACACAAGAGGCTATCCTGAACATCGACGACGACCGTTCCTCGTTCTTCCCTTCGCCGCACTTGGCGTCCTCCTGGTCTCTTCAATGGCATGCAGAACAGTCGCTGTATACAACTGATTCAATAGTATTAATGCTTAGCTGTACTCTTTGCCCGTCCTCTATCAGGTCATCTTGCATATAACCAGGATGTTTTGCTGAAGTTACCACCAATTGAGACCATAGTCCTTGCTTCTCCTGCGTGAAGATATGTAGATTGCGTTACAGGTATAGCCGGAACCCAGAGTTCTAAGCGCCAGCTTTTATACAGACAGGGTCAGATTTTGCCTCAACCCCGGCACCTCCAGGCCGCTGATAGCACCATTGGCATCAACCATGAAATTGACCTCGTCTACCGATAAGCCGGCATACCTGAATGCATCAAAGGTAAAATATCCATCGCAAGCCGTCTGGAAAATGCCTGTTTCGTTCCTGTCCGAAATACCCCGAAACAAGACCTGCCAGTGCTCACCCTCACCACCGACAGGATAGATCCTAACATCACTGTCTATCGCATTTGTCGGTTCACCGTTCAATTCAACCCAAGCATCGGAAACACTTTTGCCATTCGATGTCCACTGTTCAATTTTCAAACCTGGACCATCATCCAGCGCCAGAACAAGCGAGGAACCGTCGTCCTGATCCTGACTGGCGCTCCTGTACGATCCCGTGTACTTCTCCGCCTGTGCGCGGGCAATGTCGTCGCACGCGGGCGCTATGTGTTGCACCGCAAGATCGAGCAACGCGCGGAGCGCGGGATCATCGCCAACACCAGCAATGTTAACGGTGATACCAATCTGGTATTCTGGAATTATGGCGACGTACGCCCCATAAATGGGGATGCCGCCCATCATAGTGTATATTTCAAGTGGCCTCTTGCCGGACGCGCGAGGAACGTTCACAGGGCGCACGATCGTCCATGGCATGCCGACGGCACCGCCGCTCGGAGACGAGGTGTAGGCGGAGGGCTTGAGCCACATGGCCGTCTGGGTTCGAGTGAGGAGCTCATTGTTGAGGATGCCGCGGACAAAACGGGACAGGTCGCTGGGCGTCGTATATACACCACCGGTTCTAGTGGGTTAAGTAAGCATATATTACACTTCCTTTTGCGGGAAACGGTCGAGTTGAACACCTCGACATCGACTCCAATATACTTACGGTTTCCAATTATTGAAGTCAAGAGTAGCCCACACTTCCCCTCCATTTGATGGGATGATCATCTCACTTACGTCCGGGATCTGAAGCCCAGTGGCAGGACTTAATCCGAGTGGGCGCGTGATGCTATCAGCGATAACATCTTGTAGTGACTTGTTAGTAAAGGACTCGACAGCGAAGCCAAGGAGGGAAAAGGCGTAATTGGAGTATGCCGGCGTGTGTCCCGGCAGCCAAATTGGCTCAGCGCTTGTGAGACCTCGCAGAAATTCTGTCTCCGGTGTCAGAATTGATCAAGAATCGAAGGCACCAGAATATCGAGCAACATACCGGCACGAGAGCAAGGCTCGGTTCCTATGCCGTCACATATGGGGTAGTCCGAAGGTGGCGTTGGGCTGGGGAAACCTAATGATTGGAAAACCTCTGGAGGTATCCCTCTTGCAGCGACGTCAAAGACGTATCCTAAAGGACGTGTCAGTTCTTAGGTCGAATACACTGGGAAGCTCCCAAGGTTTTTCAAGGGAGTTGGGCCACCACCTACCATCTCGCGCAATACCTGAGAGATGGCTAGCGAGCATCCTCAAAGTGATTTCCCGGAAGTTGTCTATGTCAGTAAGCTCGGGAACGTGCTGCCACACAAAGTCGTCCAAGTTGAGTCCTTCCTGAACAAGTAGCGAAAACACAGTAAACAACTTGCTCACGGACGCAATGCGGTAGATAGTGTCGCCGTTGACTTCTTTCACACCGGTCTCGTTGACCTGTTGAGCCGTGTGGTGAAACTGGAATATGGTATCCTCCAGTGTCGTGAGAGTTACCGAAAAGGATGTGGCAGAGGTGTTGAAAGGAGCGTCGGAGTCAGTCGTGAGGCGACGTAGGGCATCCGTCAGTGCTCCGATGTCGAAATTGCTGGAGTTGGAAAGGATGGGTGGAGGTAGCAAGGGGCCGGTTGGAGGGCAAAAATCAACGCACATGGTGCAGGGCAAGAATGCCAGCGCCATGGCTGCAAAAGTATTGCGTTTCATATTAGCGCTGAGAGTTGTTCGCAAGCTGAAGATAATCGTCTATGGGAAACGAATACCACTGCGTTTGAGGGCCATCCAGGCTTTATATGCTACGAGACACATGCAGGTCAGAGTACCTAGTAGTGGTATGCCGACGTGTTGCAAGGAGCCGCGCCCCAGTATTCGGGCGTAAGCCAACCTCCAGCAGACACCCTAGCGAGGGATGTAGGTCGGCGACCTAGTAGTGGTATGGCGACGTGTTGCAAGGAACCGCGCCCCAGTCTTCGTGCGTAAGCCATCCTCCAGCACATACCCTAGCGAGGAATATAGCTCCATGCCATAATCAATCTGATCATTCATCTTAGAATGATGAGCGCGGAAACCTTACAAATCAATCAAGCTTTGGTGATGAGCCAGTATCAATGTAGGCCCGCTTGTATGCCAAGGGAACCAACGGTGCTATGTACCGCGCTGATGGGGTAGTACGGGTATGGTACTGGTATAGCTGTGAAGGAAGCAGAGATGCAGCTATGTAGGAACAGAGAGTCGGGGCGGTAGCGAAAGTACGGCAAGCGTACTTGCCTAACAGTACTGGTAACTTTAAAGATGACACCTAACCGCAAAAAGAAAACGTAGCCCGCTTTGGATTTAAGGCGATTGGTTGGCCTTAACTTGGCCGGTCAACAAGTCGCTACGGCCGAAAGTTCGAGGATAGAGCTTTTGCTGGACCAGGTGCTATGCCGCTCTAATGAACGAGCATCCAATGGTCTTATCCAATTCTTAGTATTTATGTGTGTCCATCGATAATGCCAGCGGTCCGCATGTTGCTGATGAAGATTGAACCCTGTCTCGCGTGTTTCGCAGCTAATTGCATTGAAGCTCGCCTAGCATTTGTAGTTCCACTGCTCCGAACCTATCGACGACGGGGAAATCTGTGACGATACAGGACAAGCCGATGCCTTCCAACGCGCAGGGTATAATGATAGGGAGAAGTCTTGAAGACTGCTGGAGCTTCAAGCCGACATCTTACGCAAATTGTCAGACATTTCAAAAGTACCTTCTCAATTATGTCATGCAGCTCGGACACGTGGTTCCACCACAAAAGTGGCGCGGGGCGCGACCAGACTCATGGCGCGCCAAGAAAGGCTTGGCAAAGCTGTGAAGCCGACTAACCAGCCAGCTGTACGGAAAAGTCTCTACGCCGCACAGGCTCTACCGAGCCATGTGTGCCTCAATTATGATACTTCATCACGGGCACCAAGACCAACGCGCGGAGACACGCCATCGCAGCATTGCTACCATCTTTAAATCAGACGGCGAATGGCTGCCTTGAAGCAACACAGCCCTAGATGTAGCTTATGAGGCCTGTGACCAAGAGGGCCTTGGGTAGGCTGGATCCAGACTTGGCTGATGGGCATGCTCCGTGCTAGTCGCATATTTTGGGCCCCCGGCTTCACGTCGTGAGAGCGAGGAAAGCTTGTTCGATCTATGAAAAGTTCTTTCGCAACGCTTTGCTTCGCATACTCGTACTCTTACATCAAGCGACTCACAGGCCATCATCTTTGCAAGGTGGCCATCGCTAGGAGCAGAAGCAGCTGGAAACTCGGAATCCAATTCGGATTGCTACAGGGAGTGAGTACGTTCTTCCGTGGATTGGTCTGCCTTACTCTCAAGGGGGTATTGCGAGAGTAAAGCAGCCTCACTCGCACCTCCTTTGTAGCGCAGTCGCGCAAGCTTGATACAGATCTCACTTATATTAGCTAACCCGAATGTAACATGGTCATGGATATGCTAAGCAGTATAGAGGACTCAAGCATAACCCTGCAGGGCACGCACCGCCTTCTTCTGCTCGTGGAAGCAGGGCCCTACCCTGCGATCAAGCGATTTTTATCCCCTGAGTCAGGGTTGAGTGCAAGCCTTCGATCCTTAGGGCTGTCACTCGCTTCGAGGCCACTTCATATCTCTTGCTAGCAGATCATGGACCTGACTAGGATCTTTTCTCTCAGATCGAGGTCTTTACCAGTCTTCAGCCCAGCCGCAACATCATCTTTATACATCGTGATCGATAGATTGGACCGGACGGAGCTGGACGTCCTGAGCAAGTCTATAGCGCAAGCCTAAGAACTTTTCAACATTTGCATATGTTTGCTCGGATGTACTGATGTAACTGTAGCTGTAGGTTGACTTTAGGCCGAGGAAGATGTCCCTCGATACGATTGCTCTGGCTAACGCCCCCCAGAGATCATACTCACCTTTACTCAGCTTTCTCCTCCGCTTCCAAAACGATATACCTATACCTTAGGTATCACGGACGGCTGAGTTTCATTATATGCTATAATCGCCTGCTGTTGTAATCACTTTTCCCGGGTGTGTATATGTAATTGATGTCTAAAGGTAAGAAATCAATATTTTGAAAGGGGAGGAGATGGTGCTTAACTTAACCCGGGGTCAGATAGCATGTGCTCGTAAAGCAAGACGTCCTTCCGACATTTGTGCCTGAGGCTGACATGCACAATGACTCCAACTCCAACTTCCGACAGATCACTGGCGGCCTGCCAAGACTGTTGCCCGCTTACCTGATGGTTTGTTCCCCTTGAAACAACGGGCGAATGAACTGATTGATCTCACCGGTCTGACCAAACAAACCATAAGTTGTCATACAGTACCTTTTACCCCTCTATAACGCTCGCGCTCCCATCAGTCGTGCCATACACCTATACGTCCGAGAACACTATACAATATGGTCAGTCAACGCAGAGCAGAGGGTGGTGGGCTCAGTGGGCTCAGGGTGGGGTATCGGCATGTGTTACAGAGGCGCTGACAACCACTGGTTACAGGCCGACTCCCTTACTGAAGAGCAGGTCTCTGAGTTCAAGGAGGCGTTCTCGCTGTTCGTGAGTGCATTTCTATCCTTCCGTCGAGCTTGCGCTAATTTGCAATCAGGACAAAGATGGCGATGGTCAGTAACCCTTCCTCTACGATCGCAACCATGTCCTCAACAGCTGCCCGACAAGCACGACTAACACCTTGCAGGGCAAATTACGACCAAAGAGCTAGGCACAGTCATGCGATCCCTAGGCCAGAACCCTTCCGAATCAGAACTGCAAGACATGATCAACGAAGTTGATGCAGACAACAATGGCACAATTGACTTTCCAGGTACGGTGTACCACTACAAGACACGCTCAGGAGCTTTGGCTGATTGAATGCAGAGTTCCTCACTATGATGGCTCGGAAGATGAAGGACACAGACTCTGAAGAGGAGATTCGCGAAGCGTTCAAAGTGTTTGACCGTGACAACAACGGCTTCATCTCTGCTGCTGAGCTGAGACATGTCATGACGAGTATTGGTGAGAAATTGACGGACGATGAGGTAGATGAGATGATTCGGGAGGCAGACCAGGACGGTGATGGACGAATCGACTGTAAGTCAAAGGATAAGGGACCGAGAACATGTTTTCTAACGGGTGCCAGACAACGAATTTGTCCAGCTCATGATGCAGAAGTAGGGCCATCTCCCGCAAACCCAATCCATACCTCCCCGAAGATCGTCTCTCTGCGTCTGGCAGGAGCCATACGACGGATGACGGATATTCCCAGTTGTGCTAGAGAATTTCGTACTGAGCGATTAAATTGGCCGAAGCCGTTTTGACAAGCAAAGCCAATGATAGATAGTGCTTGAGGCACTGTCTTCTATTCAACCAAGCTACATGTCCCTCGACGTGATATGCCTCTAATGTAAACGTTGCCTTATAGTCAGTGCATGACTAGGAAGATGATCCTGCTGCCTTCTCCAAACGCCGAGCTAATATTGAGCGATACAGACACGAGAGCATGCATCATCAGTGAGCACTCAGCCATCTAACCATACCATCAAACGCCCTCGCTTGTGCATCCATAGTGGTCTTCGACTCGTACTCACCCGCAACTGCAAAGCCATGCGGCACCCCTTGGTAAACTTCAACCTCGTAGTCGACTTCGTTCTCATCCATCGACTTCTTGCCCTCTTCAAGAACATCTGCTGGGAATAACGGGTCCTCTTCCACACAAACAAGTTGCACAGGACTCCTAACTGCCTTAATATCCTCCCTACTTACCAATGTCCCGTGCGCACAAATCCCAGCTTTGATCTCTGGTCCCCTCCTAACCATACCGCGTTCCTCCCTTCCCTGCGCTTCCTGCCCCGCCATGACACTTTCGTCCCCATTTCCAGCCAAAGCCAAAACATACTTTCCACCAAAACAGTATCCAACCGCATAAATGCCATCGCCATGCGCCACCGCATCAGCAAACTCCTCCCTCGCTTGCCCCAATACCTCCCGGACAATAGGCACCACCTTCTCCGCCGTATGCCTCGCTAACCACATATCAAGCATGAAACTCTTCGCTGCCTCCGCAGCCTTAAGCTTCACCGTATCCAGCCAGCTGGCATTCGGATCCGGCGCGTCCTCATCAGGCTTGGAGTTTGGCGCTGGGTCACCGCCGAACATGTCGGGCATGACGACGAGGTAGCCGTTGCGGGCGAATAGGTCGGCTTGGTGCTGGTTATTAGGGGAGTGGATACCTGTGCCGTTCGTTAGGAGGAGGAGAAGGCGAGCGGGTTTGGAGGGGTATTCTGTCGGTTTTGAGACGTAGACCTCAGTGTCATGTTGGTTGCCGTGGATGCGGAGGGGCCATTTTGAGACTGTGCCTGAAGGGGCTGATTGGAGGTTTGGGGGCAGGGGACGGTCTGTTGTGCAGTGATCTGAGAGCGAGGGTTGTGGTTCAGATTGAGGTTGTGGTTCCAAGAGTGATGGGTTTGGGTTAGTGGATAGTGGTTGTTTGTCGTCTGTTAGAGGCTCTTCTTCCAAGTCTCCTAGGTCTTCCTGGAGATCGGACTCGGGCGCTCTGGTTGCTAATTCTGGGTCTGACAAGGCTGGAGCTTCGGCAGGCGGACTTGTCATTGTGTGAGTCGCTCTAGTCGATTGCCAGCCGCCGGGTAAAGCTGGACGATAGCTTTCATCGCGTACCGTCTGTGGTCGCTGGGTTGGAAAGCCTGTGGTTGCAGGATCCATATCTTCGTTCTCTATCGAAGAAGTCACTCTACAGATATATCGGCAATGGTCAATGCAGGGGTTGTTTGTTCGCAATCGACCGTACCTTAACTACCACACCTCCAGACCAGCGGTTCATGGTGGGGCACTTCCTGCTAGTGGGGTCCATCCGGCTAAAGCTGCCGTGAGTCTCTAAAGCACATGCTCCGGATCGACGTACCCGCAACGTTCCTGCATCTTATGTCACGTCAGCTTCTAAGCAACCCAGTCGCGACTTGCACTTCAGCGAGATTTAAAATCTGGCAAGTCCGGTCTATGAAGATGTCGTCTTATCCTTCTCGAGCCGTATCATTACAGCTGGTCAATCACCATCTACAATATGGCGTTCAGTCCAGTATTCTGGCTGTATTCCATTCTGCAATGGATATTGGATAAGATCTTCTCCCCTGAGCCTCCTCCTCCAGGAGCCCGCCTACGCCGTCCTAAGGTTGCTGTGATCGGTGCTGGCCTGACTGGTGTCTCGGCTGCAAGTCATTGCGTTGGCCATGGCTTTGATGTTGTGCTATTTGAGGCCGAGGGAAGAGACCATCTCGGCGGAATATGGAGTGTACGGCATTCTCCTTCAGTTGCTGCCACGCTTATGCTAATAGCTTGCAGCAAGTGAATAGTACCTCTGGCCTCCAAATTCACAGTGTCATGTACCGCTTTCACCCATCGGTCAAATATGAAGGAGGATATCCAAAGCAAAATCAGATAGTGAGCCAGGTTGAAAAGCTCTGGAAGAGGTACAAACTTGAGGACAAGACGAGGTTCGACACCCGAGTCGAGAAGGTCTACAAAGATCCACAGGGTAGATGGATCATCAACAATCCATCCGAGGGACGGTTTGATGGTGTCATTGCAGCCATTGGTACTTGCGGTGACCCAAAAATGCCACACCTGCCCGGTCAAGAGACGTTCGAAGGCGAGATGCATCATTCGTCTCAATTAGACAATGTCGAGGCGAAGGGCAAGCGTGTTCTCATTGTCGGTGGCGGTGCCTCCGCCGTCGAGGCACTCGAATGGGCTGTCGGTACTGGAGCAAGCGAGATCAAGGTCCTTGCACGATCGGACAAATGGATCATCCCTCGAAATGCTTTTGTGGATGGTATTTTGGCGTTCAATATCTTTGGACAAGAGACGTTACTCTCCTGGATACCAGAACAAATCCTTCGAATCTTCTTCTACCGCGACCTCAAGGACATCGCACCAGCTGATCAAGGACTTTTCACTGAAACACCCATGGTCAATTCTGAGATCTTCAATCAGATCCGGGCCGGAAAAGCCGAGTGGCTTAGAGGTGATATTCAGGACATCGAAAAGAATGGTATATGGTTCAACAAGAGAGCGCAAGGTGTACCTAAGGGCGGTCCTGGTCATACGAAGCTGGTTGAAGGGGACATCATCATCATGGCTACCGGATACAAGAGGCCTTCACTCTCATTTCTTCCTGACGAGGTCTTCGAGGAGCCATACGGTCCTCCAAGATGGTATCTGCAGGTGTTTCCTCCGGAGCATCCTTCGATCTGCGCAAACAATTGCACATATGTTAACGCCATCGGTACCGTCGGCCATTTACATATCGGTGTGTACACACGACTATTGCTTATGTTCCTGGTCGACCCCCTTACGACACCTAAGACGTGGTGGATGAAGAGATGGATTGACATGACCTCAACATTGAAATCATTGGCACCAACACGAGCATTCGACTTCTTCACATACTCAGAACTCATCTACTGGTTCTGCTTTGTCGTGCTGATCAACCCTTTCAGGTGGAAGTGGGCACTCTTCGTACTCTACGGCATTGGTAGCGACTTGCCTGCAAGAATCGTTGAGGAAGAAGACAAGGTGCGGAACGGGCTCGGTTATCAGAAGAGCTACCTCGACTGAAGTGGCGGGTAACATACTGCAGAGTTGTCCCTGACTGATTTCATATCCTCATGCGACACCTGAAGCACAGATTCTGCGTGCACATAGGCGGTTGGACAACGATATACTAACTCATGGCAATTCTTCTGCCGTCATCAGTGTCGCGCAGAGGCTTGCTATCGGTAAGCTCTAAGGCTACAGCATTCGATGACGAGACGGAGAATACCGCCACAATGCTCCATCTGGAACGTGACAAGGTACTCTGGGAGTGGCTGTGATGGAACAATGTTCGCAAATGGTGGTGCTGTAGACGGCGCTGTCGGCCCTTGCAGCTTTTCTGCTGATGCTGTTGGGCCAATACCGTGACGTTATTATCGGTAGTTACATTCCAGTTAATCGACTACAGATCAAGCATCCAGCCTGCGCTGCTTTCGTAGTGCCCAATTCAAGACCTATGTGGATTACACAACAACCGTACTAGTAAGCTTCCGGAGGCTCAAAAGTCTTTTTTCACATGCTATTTTGTGTCGCGTCCTTTTGCACGCATGATGTCATTGTAGACGATGCGGCTCCAATCTGCCGGAAATCTATCCCATAAGGTAGTATGGCAAGCAAAACAGCAGCTCTTGCCGGAGAGCCCAGAGCATTATTACTTCCGAAGACTGACAGCATTATCGGACCTTACCATTCCTATTCTGGTCTATCTATCACCACCTCCCTTCACATAGCGCCCCGTTCCATTCAATCTACCCCCTTACATACACGAAGCCAAACCACCCCCTCCCACCCGCTACCTCTCAACCCGTGAACAACCTCATACCTCACTTTCACACCCACAACCACAATGCAAAACCCTCTCCTCGAAACCCCATCCCTAATTCACACCTTGACCCAATCCGCCCCCTCGCAACAACGCGCCGCCCTCTACGCCCACTTCACCCCCACCGCCTCCTTCACGCACCCCTTCTGCGCCACCTCCTCGTGGTCCCTCAGTCCCACGCTCAACTCGCGCTGGGCGATATGGAAGATCTACCAGTGGTACAAGATCATGTCGCCGCACATCAGCCTCGAGGTGCTGAGCGTGACGTTCAATGAGGAGCACTTGAAGTTGTATGTTGATATCCATCAGCACTTTCGGCTGTGGATTGTGCCGGGGTATGATGCGGAGGTGTGGCTGACGACGGTATTGACGCTTGCGGTGGGAGATGAGAGGGGCCCGGAGAGTGTGGGTGAGAGTCGGATGAAGGGTCAGCGGCACGGGGTGGAGACGTCGCGTGAGAAGGAGAAAGGAGAACCGGGACCGTGGAGTTACGCTGCCGTTGCAGATCCCACGACGAGCACTACGAATGCGAATGCTAATGCTAATGCCAATGCTGATTCCAACGTCATGGTCAATGGCGACGAGGACGGCGATGCGAAACCGTTCTACTACATCACGGCCCAGGACGACCTGTACCAGACGAGCGAGTGGATCAAGTTTCTCTCCGTCCTGGGCATCGCGCACCTCTTGGTCGTTGCGTGGATGTTCTTCGCGACAGGTTTCAGTGTTGTGGGGTCGTATGTGTTGGTTCCGATCACGTGGGCGATGGAGACGGGGAGGTTGACGACGAGAGGGAGGAGGATTAAACGGTGACGGTGACGACCGCGTTACTGATACGTGCGTTCGACGGCGATGGCAATGGGGTAGAGTAGGAGCTGAGTCTAGTAAGAGGGGAGTCTAGGAGGAACCAGCACATAATGACTGAATGCGAGGATGTACCATTATGCACCACTCAACGAGTGGAGTCGGGTCGGCTGTTCGTAATGAATGCCTCGATACAGTAGTAGACAGCAGTACTGCACCGCTAACCTGTCCATCGAAGGCTGCGTACGACAGTAGCACTCTAAATATACACACAAGTCGCTATCGCTCCGCTACAAACAAAGTACGACTAGTCAACAAAGGTCTATGATGATATGCCTATCTTCATCCACTGCACTAAAGTAAACTACGCAGCGAGGTCGAGCGCGGCGTGGCCCCCACGGAGAACCCAGTCACTTATACCTAACCTAACCTATTAGTAAGCGAAAGTGAAATACTAGGAACTAGTAGCGCCGTAGAGCACAGCGACCGTGGCAGTGCTGGGTGATGCAGTACTGCTTGCTGTGTGGCGCCGGTCAGCCAGCCAGCCAGCCAAGGACATGTGTGCCGAGCTTATCGCGTCACGGCTAGGCTAGTCGAATCGAGTTTACGTGGCAAGCCATGCTATGCTGTTTCTGCGCTGCGCTGCGTCTTGACGAAGTGAGATATGGGACAGACAGACTGATCGCTTACTCGGGGGGGAGGGGCCAGGAATTCAATAGAGTAGAGTAGGCCTCACCGGACCACGTCTATGTGACGTGACGTGACAGATACAGATTCCGCTGATTGATTAACGCGACGCGACGCGACGTCTAACATAGTGTCGGAGTCAACGTTGATTTGATGCGTGCAGCCAGTCATTCAGGAACACGCAGTCGCAGTCGCAGTCGTTTCTCCAAGTCTAGTCTAGCCGTTCCGCCGTAGGGGTCTTAGTGCAGCACATCGACCCTCAACGGCACACCATACCCATATTCCCTCCCACCGACCCTATTCTTCTTCTTGCCTATCTCCTCAATATTCTCGACGATTCCGCCGACGAGCTCCGTCGTGACCATCTCCGTTGCTTCTCGTCTGACGTTCAATCTCAACACTACCCCCTGCATATTTCCTTTCTTGCCGAGTCCCTCACTCCAGTTCGCCTCGAGGCTTATGCGCTGCAGACCGTCCCGCATCCGACCGGCAGGGTATGTATCACCGATACAAGTTCCGATAACGCCTAGGTAACGCGCCCACCAGATCTGTTGCTGAGTCAGCAATGCCTCCAGACGCGCTCTGATCTCGTTGTTTGGGGCCGGGAGATCGCCGGCTCCGCCCCAGCGCTGGCCGAGCATGAGAGATAGTAATGCGCGTTCTGTGTGGCCGAGGCCATGGGCGCTGGCGAGCTGGCCGGTGATGGGGACGTGCATTGCCGTCACGGCTGCGCCTTCTTTGCTGTGGCCTTGTTGGAGGAATAGGAGGTTTGCGAATGCTCTGAGGAGGAACGGGTCGCTTGTTGTGGCTGGGACGCGCCGGTCAAGGGTGGGGCAATCGGGTGGTAGGGCGCCGGCGAGGAGGTCTGCGAAGTGTTCGGCTGAGGTGGAGTCGTTGGCGTATCGCGCGCTTGCTGCTACTAGCGGATCCGTTGCTCTCACCTCAGATGGGAGTGTGTCGAACAACCAGCCTTCGCGCACGCCACCTTGGCAGAATCGTACCTCGGAGATGACGGGTATGGCTTCGATGAGTGCATCAATGAGAAAGCTCACGGCGGGAACTTGGGCCGCTCGTCGCTTTGAGACACGAAACACTCCGAGGCCTTCGTTGTCGCGGTCATAGAGCGATTGTGCTGCGAGATCAGAGACGTGAGATGTATTCTTGAAGTCTTTGACTGGGACACTGAAGCCGTTGATGATGGGTATAGGGTAGGGACGGACACGATGAGCTGACATGAGGAGGTAGCCCCAGCCGCGGAAGCCGCCTCCTGAGAGGTAGAGTGTTAGACCGTGGGACTTGGCCTTACGGAGGAGTTCGTCGGGTAGGGAAAGTTGCTGGTAGGCTTCTTTGAATTGTTCGATGATTTTCGAGCGGAGAGACGAACGTGCGGAGTCAGTGGTGGTCTCGGAGAGGAGGCGTGTCATAGCTGCTGCTCCATACGGGAAGGAGATGCTGCCTAGTGGTGAGGATTTAAGTTCTTCGCCTGGTCTAGCAATAAGCCACGTGATTTGCGTTGAGCCGCCTGCATCATGGTTCATCAGTATCAAAGGCATAAGCGCAGCTCGATCATTGTTGAATAGTTGACTAACCTCCAAGATCCATCATGATGCCCTGTAGACCATTACTGCCGCCAACACTACTCACGACACCTAACGCCCCGATTCGTCCTTCATCCTCCTTCGCGAGTATGTTGACCTTCCACGGCTCGCCAAGCGCTTTCTCAACGTCGTTGATGAAGTCTGCTGAGTTGACCGCATTTCTTGTGGCCTCAGTCGCCAAGATTCGGACGTGCTCAGGCTTTTGTGGAACACCGAAGTCGAGGGACGTTTGCTTGAAGCGTTTCAGCTCAGACATAATCTTCGAGATGATGTCCGTGGGTATCGGCACTTTCTGACCATTGACGTATTGAGCATCATAGAGGGATACGCCAAGGCGAGACTGGTAGACTGCTGGTAGTGAACGGGTAGTTGGAGAGGCTAAGGAAGATATTGAGAACCGGATGCCATTGCTGATACCAGAGGTCAGTCATCACGGAGTACACATGCGGTGGTTTGTTATGCTGCGAACGTTTGGGCGATGAGGAGTACGCAGGCAAAGGAGGGAGATTGGTGAGACCGTACCTACCCATATCCACCAAAGCATACAATTGGTCTGTTTGCTGACCCTCCATTTGGGTTAAGCGCGACAATAACTCAATGGTCATGCAGTAGCGAACGTTGAGAGTTAGTATTCAACCTGTAGCCCTATACATGTAATTCAAAAGTAAACAGAGCCAACGAGCCTTTCAAAAGCCATATAACCAGACACATGAGACTTTTGCAGGTCATGAAATTGGTTCCACAGCAGAAACGCGGTTTGAGCACGTGTTTTCCTCCGCACCGCAAAAAGTGTCCGAACTGACAATATGGCAAGCACTAATTGGAAAGAGAAAGGCAGCCGCAACTTGGTCGTCTTGAGTATTGGAATTGTCTGTCGTATTCCTGCTCTATGGATCAGACGGGAATGAGATGAACTCAGATAATGCCTCCTAGGACATTTCCTGCTCCGTGTGATGGAAAGCATCGCCGAACGCTGAGTCATCTAAATTCAAATCATCGTCGGGATTGTAATCAGCCAATGCGTCTCCTGCTGTGTCCATGTTTGTATCGAAATCGTTCACCATGTCGAAGTCGTTGCCAGGCGTGTTATTTCCGCTTGGAATTGACCGCTGCATCTGGCCTTGATCGGATGATCGTGGTTGACCATCTCCCACCTCGTCCGAGCCCTGCTGATTATCGGCCGGTTCCTGGTTTTCTTGACTGGTCTCTTGGTCATTCACCATATCCCAGTCGCCGTTGTCACCGCTTCCATCGCCGATCGGGAGGTCTTGATCCCGAAGGTCTCCCATGTCAACATCGTCACTATTGTCTAATGCATCATTATTCTCGATGTTCGCATCTTCTTGATCAGGAATTTCTGGAGGCTTGGGTACGACAGGTGTCAGGTCAGTTGGTGCAGGAGTCAAATCCTGGCGTGTAGCTTCTGTGTTATTTGGTGCTTGCGATTGCGCTGGTTGTGTCGATTGAGGTTGCTGTTGTGGTTGAGCGGATTGCACTTGAGCCTGCTGCTGCTGTTGTTGTTGTGGATACTGCTGTGGTGGTTGAGGTTGGGCTTGCCTTTGTTGGTATTGTTGCTGTTGCTGCTGGTTGTTTTGTGCCTGCGTTTGAGCTTGATGTTGAGCTGGAGGATTTATGTTCTGCTCATAGAGCTGCTGTTGAGGCTCAGGCACGGCTGGTTTAATGTCTTGCAATCCACCTTTTGATACACAAGCCACTTTCGAGACTGGCTCAATCTTTCTCCCAACCAAGTTTTGGACTTGGGCAGCAATGTCTTTGTACGAATCATCAGCCACGTTCATATTACGCAATTTTCGCTCTGCAGCCCCCAGGTCGGTAGTTCTCCGCAGCTTCTCCATTCTTCGTATGTGCTGCTGCTTCATCCTCTCTAGGTCAGCTTGCATTTCTTCAAGCTTAGCATTTGCATGTTTCGTGAATTCATCTGCTTTGGCGGGATCCAGCTTGCCGACCTTGCCGTCGACGGGATCATGAGTAGTTGAGGTCGGAGCAGTGAAGAAGCCGTTGGTGAAGGACTCCAGTGCACCCTTTCGACCCAAACCCAGCTCGGAGGGTATGATCTGCTTGGTGGCGTAGGGCGACTCGAGGACCTCTTCCATCCACTCATGGTGCTGCTCATATCGCATACGACTTATCTCTCGCGGAGTCACGAAATCAAGGACATCTCCTCTTGAAACATCCTCTTCTTCTTCGATGGTGGCTTCATGAGCCAGACTCTGACCTCTCCTGTGACCTTGACCTCCAGCTAGCTGACCGGAGGAAGTTGATCTACCGAGACCTGCTGGAAGCTGGATGATTGGCCAGGAGGATCGATCTGCAAACATAAACTCTTTCCTAGGCAGTTGACCACTTCTCTGGATCATCTGGCGCTGTTGGAATTGTTGTGTAACATGAGGCAGCATTTGGAGCGAGGCAGCTGGATGCTGGTCTCGTGCTGATGCTTTGGAGTAGTGAACAAGCCATAGGCTTGGGTCGGGAGAAGGCATGCCTACTTGCTGTTGTTGGTTGTTGGCGTTGGGAAGAAGTCGATATCGTCTCCGACTGTGGATGGTCATGGCTTCGGTGCCCGGTCTGTAGCCGGCGCGAAGCCACAGCATTTGTAAGGTCTGTTCACATCAGCCCTGTCCCTGTCGTTCGGGTAGATTCACTGCTCCACCTACATATCCTCGAACATCGCTATTGAAAGGCTGCTCTGCATCAGACCATACATATCCATCGCTTGCGAAGTTCATCTGCAGGTACTCGGTCGGTTGCCAGGCCAGGAAGATAGAGCCGTCGGGTGGTGCATCCAGGAACTGCCATTGCACCGGAGACATTTCGCGCATGATCTTTGGCGCCTCCAGCAGGTAAGTGACCAGCGTATCGGGCGACGGATTCGTCAACATGGGGTATTTGTGTTTCGACACGAGGTGGAAATGCGGTAACTGCTCACTGACGGTTAGAACTACACACTATGGCCTTCGTGAGGACAGCACTTGCCAGCTGCATCGGCACCCCGGCCGCTGGGTCTTTTAGTTGCCGCGAATCCATGTCTGAAGATGTCCCGTACTTCGGTGTGAAGCAAATACGTAGCAGGCGACACCCGGAATCATAAGTTAACACTTGCGGCACCCATGCACATGTTGGATCTCGCGACTGCGCGGATCTAATACACGCGATTCAATGTCAACGTCACGTGAGCCTCCAGGGTTTCAGCAAAGGGCAGGTCAAGCGAAGTCCACAGAATATATCAAAGTTGAATGGCATACTAGCATGCGTGCAAAAGTCGGAGTCGTGATTCTATCAGGTCTGTTGCACTGTTTGGCAGATCTATTGAAAGCGACAGTGTACGCCACCCAGCGATAGCTAACTGCCCGATACCTAGTCCTTGCCATTGAGTCTCAGGCTCATGTGCCCAGATCTACGTAAATCATCATCGTAGCTTCAAAGGGGCCCCAGCGACGATTTCGTCGATCTTCTTGGCATGGTACAACATTCGAGTTAACGGGCTCGAGCTGGTTTTGCTAGGTCGTCGACTACCCCGTGCAGTAGGTCCTTTCACCTGCTTGTCCTTGAGGAAACAGATCGACTCGAACCCATAATAAGCTCTCATCGTAGGCGTGACACCATTTTTGTTGCTAATCCTGCGGCTCCCCCCGTGTCTCAACAGTGTACTGACTCGGCCAGTGGCCCTCTTGTAGTCCTCTTGGCCGGGATATACTTGGCTCAGTAGGACTTCCATTTCAGCTGGATCGTATGAAGGGGAATCATATGAACGGGAATGGCATACGCCGTCAGTCTCTGAACGAAGATTTAGCTTGCCTTCCTGCTGGTGTAGACAATCTAAGACTCGCGAACGAGGCCGCTGATTGTCCGTGTCGTGCTCAAGATACGACATCACAGCCATATGCAGAGCCGTATCTCCGTCTTTGTCTTGAGCATTGATATTCTTGGTAGCCTCGAGGAGAAGATCGAGTATGTCCAGTGACGCCCGCTTGAACACAGCGAAATGTAAGGGTGTAAATCCGTCGTTGTTCTGAGTTTCAATGTCTGCTTGACGTTGTAGTAGTAGCTCAATTGCTTGTTGGGGCAAGCGACGGCTGATAGCAAGATGCAGCATTGTGTCCCCGTTTTCGTCCTGCTCGTTGATCTCGTTGTGATGAGATATAAGCAATTCAAGGACTGATAGACGATATGCTCCGTCGAAAGCAGTATGGGTATTCTGCGAGGCCTGCAGGACCAATGCGAAAACGTTCTCTCCACGCATGTTACGTAAGGCTGTATTAGCGTTATGCTCAAGTAGTGAACTCATGATGGGAACCTTACGTCCGAGTCTGACGGCAAGGTGCAGAGCAGTGTCGCCTTCCCGATTCTGAGCGTTGGTATCTATACCATGCTCCAATAGCTTCCTGACGATATGCTCTCTTTGATCATACCGAACTGCAAGATGAAGGACAGTTTCGTCCCTACCATTAGTGTGATAGATGTTGGCGCCGCCTTTCAGTATCTGGTCGAGAGTCCGGCCATCTGACTGGTGGATGAGACACTGATGCAGAGGTGACTGACCTGATTTGTTGATATGATCAACCCGGACCCCAGCCCGCACTAGAATTGGAACACCTGCTGCAGAGTCCGCGATCGCGGCATGATGCAGGGCATTATTTCCGTCGTTGTCAACGCATGAACTGTTCGCTCCGTACGATAGCAACAGCTCGATGCCCTCCTGAAAGTTCATTCTGACGGCGAGTAAGAGTAAGCTCGTCAGCATCGCCTCGTCCAAACGCATATCAACTAGTAATCTCTCAACGGCCCGAGGCCAATGCATGGCCAACGCTGTGCGAATACCGATGGGACCGTGAGAAAAGCAACTAGAGAAGGTCGTCCTAGTTATCAAGATGCGCAACTCTGGAGCGTAGTTCAACGTCATGGCGTACCATTGACGAACCTTTTCAGCATTTTGCAGGAATTTCAAGAGTACATCGACATCCTGGGTCTCCTCAAGAACATGTTCAGTCCAATGTCTCGTTGCATAAATCGAAAAAGCCAGAGTGGCTGGCATCGGTGTGTAGAAAGGCTGCATTTCATACGGACCAGAACTGGATGGTGGTACTGGAGGAACAAGCTTGCCTCGGGTCTTGAAAAGTTTCGATGTGCTACGCCCTAGGAGTCCGCGATGGAATACATCGCCCATCAAGCTATCCGGCTCCATTATCGTGATATCCTCGTCTGTACTGACAGTTATCGTTCGAGGCACACTACTCAGGTGGGCGCGCTCAGGTAGCCTCTGCGCACCACTAGATGCCCTGGAAGATATCCGTTGTCGGCGACTGCGTTCTTCACTCTGCATCAGGTATTTGTCGTCGTCTGCTATGCTCGGCGCAATCTTTGGTGCAGACGAGGTGGTGGACGCTATGCCTGATGTCGGGGACGGCGGCGATGCAGAGTGCTCTTCCTCGAAGCCGCAATCATCGTCGTCCAGAAATTTGCCCAGCTTCTCATCAGCAAGGCAATCAAGACAGGTTTTCAGCATTATCTCTTCGGTTATGGAAAGCATGTTCCCTTGTTGCAGGTATTCGAGCAGTGTATAGTGCAGCAACCGAAGTTCGCCCGTGTTTGTGTCGTATGTTACGAGCCCTAAGCAGGAACCAATCAACGTCTGGAGCGGAGGTATGAACCTTTCAGTGAATTCGAAACCATATCGATGGATACCGATAGCGTGGTTGAGCTCATGAACGTTCAATACACGTTTGGCCAAAGCCAGCCAGCCGAGGATATCCAGGCAAAGTCTTGCCTTCGATGGTGCCTGTCCACGTATTCGATCGAGTGTGTCTTTATAAAGAGTAGACAAATCGTGAACGTTGGCATCGAGCGCAGATTCAAGCTCGGCAGGTGTGATAGCATATCCGATCGAGTTCATTTGCATTTCTGCAACAAGGAAGCTGCGAACATTAGAGCGCAGAGCTTTCACCGTGTGAAGCATCCACATACCTGGATTGAGCTCTACTAATGATTTTGTCTGTAATAGACAGTGCCCTAGTACGCTCTCCGGAAATCAGCCACCCAAGCTCCTCGCTCGCTGATATGCGGGCGTGAAGAAACAGTTCTAGGTCAGGACGTTGAGCTGAGACGTCTACATCGAGGACGGGCAATTCTTGAACACCGACATAAGTCGTCAGGTCGATGTGTGGCCTGCAGAAGGCGAGTATTTGGATTTGTGTGTAGGTGTTCAGACTCAAAGCCAAGAGTAGCTGCTGTCGGACTGTATGCTCGATTTCATCGAACCCATCAACCACGAGTAGGAGTGATTGGTACGAGAAAGCTGTCGATTGAAAGGCCGCTGTTACCTCCGACATAGTGGGGCGGCGACGTCCCGCTTCTGCCTGCTTATACATCTTTCGAAGCAACGGAAGCGCTTTCTCAGAGTCATCGAGACACAGCTGCAGCAAGAGATTAGCCAGTATACTGTCGGCTGTCAGTTCCTTCTGCCGAGCATAGTCGAGGAAGCAATATATGAGCGGACGGTCATCTTCCATGTGTTGCTGCAGATATTCGATGGTCATTGCACTTCCATAATGGTCAGCCTTTAGACTAATAGGGTCAAAACGCAGTAGAAGAGTACAGAATTGACCTACCACAGTATGGTCTTGCCCGAACCAGGAGGGCCTCTACATGAAATGAAGCGTACGTCGGGCTGTTTATGGTCAAGCCAAGCCTGGAAGTTGTCGTGTTCGAGGAGCCATCCTCCTGTTTCCGGCGTCCTCTTGTCACAATGAAAGCGCAATGTGTCTGCAAAATTCAGATGGGAGAGCCAGTAAAGCAGTTTGGCTAGCTCGTCAGCTCCTTGAGTGTCATAGTGGTGATGGTGCGTAGTCTGCCCATGCTGATGGTAATCTCCGAATTGCGCTTGCCCTCCGCTAATGGTGGTTGGACCAAATAAGTGCGACATTCTGCTTCAGTGTCATCGACAACCAAGGCAATCCTTAACGCATCTAGCACGGCGTGGTCATTTCTGTCGACTCTGGGCGGGCGACAACGCTTTCATGTATCAGAGCACTTATTCCCAGTACTGTGTCGGTACGTAGTGAATGAATGCTGAGCACCCGTGGCGTTCTTCGGTTGTGAAATTCGACCTGAAGGGAAGGTGGTGTCACATTCCCTTGTTAATGGGATCCACGATGGTCGTTCCTTGAGATCTCCTCAATGTTCAGCACGTCTTAACACTTTTGTTGTTGATGCTGAGCCTAGAGAGTCGTCCTCCCCTACCTCGTCAGTGGCGCGTGAAGATCTAGAATTGTGTGACCTTCCCTAGCAGGCAGACGTTATCTGCCGAGCGACAAATATTGCCTTATAACTTAGACTGCCAGACGGTTTTACTTAGCTTCCGCGTTACTGTTCTAGTAAAGCTATTTTTAGGACGGAAGGATGCTAGACCTTGCAAGGCGCAGCCCTGAGTGAGCAGCCAAGAGAAATGCGGGAACTCCATGTCCACCTCCCGGACAAACAAGGTGGCCGCTGCTGTACGCTTATTTTGGGCTAGCGACCGGCCAGTTTGTGTGTCCGGCAGGTGCATGTCGTGGCTCAGGCACCAGCACTCCAAGAGATATATTCTAGCCGTAGAGGGAAAAGTCGTACATGCCTCAATACGGGTAGTCGTGCTTGCTGATAGTTGAGCACGAATGTAGCTGAAGCTCTCGGGCAATTTTTGGATGCGAAAGACTTGGCAATCACGACTCGAAGTTAGTATCTGAGATTGCTCCGAGGCAGAATATTGAACCACGCAACACTGGACGCCTTTCACAAGCAGCTGCCTTTTACTCATGTACAAAAAACTCAGCCTGGTCCTGCAACGATGAAACAGATATTTTGTCGCATTCGTAATCGCATGTGCATACTACAGCCCCGCCGAACGCGTTAGTTCACAGCGCCCGAGATCCAATACCATGTTCAAGACGATGTAATATAACCACTTGCAGCCGCCGGGGATAGTCTCAAACCACATATCTAAAATGCTTGTTCTCCCAGTCTGTCAAATCGTCAAAGCCCTCCCGTTCCTCCTCCTTCTCATCAACATGGAGCCCAGCCTTGTCGCGCCTCTTGTTCTCAAGACTGCAGAGAGTCGTGTATATGACCTGGAAGAATATCAAAGCACAATAGGCACCTATGAGACCTTTGATGGCAGTAGGGTATCTGCACCTCTCGTTAGCATGACTTCTCGCTAGATCAATGATTGTTGAACCACTCACCTCGGCACCTCATCCGACAAAAACAGATGCGGGCCAGCAATGTTGCCAGCACAATAGAAGACGAAGTACATTCCTATCGTCGCGGTTCGCTTCGTATGTCCAGCAATATTGAGCCCGGGCTGCGTCCAATTCAAGATAATAGGACTCCCAAGCACGTTCTGCATCCACGCCATGCCAACAAGCGCATATCGCTGTGATTCCGGAATCGTCAATATACCGATCAACCCCGCCAGCCCAGGCAGACAAGAAAGGATAATCGTAATTCCAAGCATATTCTTCCTGCATACTGAGATGTATCCGAACAGGATACACCCGATGATCTCAAATGCACCACCTGGTGTCTGCATAAGGGATGCCTGCAATGGTGCGAATCCAAACCCTTTGATGAGCGCCGATGTGAAGTTCACAACCCCGCCGTTGAGAATGCCGACTGCTGCGCCCATCAATAAGATGAGGTAGACCTTGGGGTCCATGCACGCCTCTTTGATTTGGTACAACTTGATCTCCTTGTGCTTCAATCCAATTCGATTGCTGCTCACTCGCCAGACTGCGACCTGTCGCTCATACTCGTTCAGTTGTTTCGCGTTGTGAGGCCCATCTGGAAGCAAGTAAAGGATAACAAAACCCCAGCATATCGTCATGCAGCCAACGATGATGTAGATTAATTTCCAGTTCGGGATTGCCAGGTTAGTGACATGTCCACTGCCATATGCAAGGAGAGCTCCTATAATACTGGAGAAGCCGTTGCATGCAAGCCAGAAGGAAGCCCGGAGGGATTGTTCCTTGTGCGTCCAGAACATGGATGTGAGGAGGATGAAGGCGGGAGAGATACATGCTTCGAGAGCTCCGAGAAAGAATCGAATCGCGAAGAAGCCCGAGAAGTTGAATACCGCGGCTTGTAGCATACAGACTGTGCCCCTATACCAACGTTAGTCGATAGCTGAAGCGCTGCATGACCTGGGACAAGCCTACCAGATAAAAAGCATGCACCCTATGAGTCGACCGATAGGATACCGTTGAAGCGCGAAATTCCAAGGGTACGCGGCCAGAAGCCAACCAAAGTTGAGCGCGGAAGCAACCCAGCTGTAGTCGTCGCCTTTCATGTTTGTGTCGGCCTGGAGGCCATAGGTATTACTGTAATTGAGAGTTTGTTTGTCGAGGAAGGACATCATGTAGGTACCGCACATCAGCGGGAGGATCAGAAAATCAATCTTACGCCTGACCTTAACTGCATCGCGTTCGAGTTGTGCTTCGTCATACTGGAGGGCTTGCTCAAAGAGCTCTTTACCGTACTCGTTAGGGTCAGTGACATGGCCTCTGAGGACGCTGACGAGTTTGTTCCTCTTCCTGGTTGAACCACTGGTAACATCTAGGGATGCAGGGGAGGGGATGGCGACGGTCTCGGCTGTCTTCTCCATGTCAGCCATAGCCGGAAAGGACTTTGACCTTGCCACTCTCTTGTGAACGGAAATCGGTCGGGCTTGAAAGTTGAATCTCCTGTTTTGTACAACTGACTGCTAGATATATTATCTCAATTCTTGCAAAGCCTGTATCGACGTTGCTCCATCTTCCTATCTGTAACATCTGCCAAGTGATAAATGTCAAGCTTTCACACGGGGGAATAACCGTGTGGCAGGGACATGGGTTTGACCTCGTGCATATCCTGCTCCACATTTATCTTCTTATCTTAAGCGATCTCCAACCAGCGCTCGGAGAGGAAGGGATCAGGCGCAGATATCCTTCAAATAATCCTAGGTTCTTTTCTCGGATTTGTGCGATGGCGTGTTCACACCTGTATTGCAGACGCGTCGAGCAGAAGCGTCGAGCAGAAGCGTTTTCTCGAGCTCTGATAGCGGGGCCATACAAGGAAGGAACGATACGTTGTTGAAGTGCTCTGTGCGGACATGCTGATTGCGAGCTGGCAATAGCTAACGCTTGTCAAGTTGTGGTAGCTGCTAAAAAGCTTCGGTGGTTCTGGTTGTTGCGTGGCTGTTCTTTGGCAGAACGTTCTCCGCTAGGTTATCATTCGTATCATCCAGCACTTCGCTAGGGGTCTCGATGTCGACACCGCTTTCCTTCGGGGGATGTCGGCCTTCCCAGCTCTCAAAGATAGTGGCGCCCTTCATGAGACCGCCGACCGTCTCCCATAATGTCATCACTATGAATAAGCCCATCACAGTACACACAAGTTGTGTGGTGTTCAGGTGGCCATGCGTTTCCGGCAGCACGATCAATATGATCGCTACGACTAAGCGCATACCGATCCTCAACCATCTCGGCATAATCAGATCTCCATCATCGTCGCTTTTGAACAGCATGCCAAACACCCACAAGCAGAACGTACCAACGCCCAATCCACCACCAAGAAGCCATCGTTGACCATCTTCGAATTCATCGAGATTGACACTGACGGCAGAGATATGACCTCCAATCAAGAATGACATCGACAGTGGTAAGTGTAACAAGAAGAACGCGAAAGCGGTCCACGCAGACCTCCGGATAGGATGGGTAGCTTGCAGACTGCCATCGCCAGTGACATAAAGCCAGTTCAAACAAAACGCAATAACTAGCGTCGCGACTGCCTTCGCATACCCGGGCGTGAGGCCGACACCCGCAGGGCCGCCCACGACGACGCTATAGACAAATTCGCCGAGGATGATGATGAAAAAGCCAGCCATTCGGTCGACTTCATGAGCAATATCCACCGCTGTGCTGTAGGTCAACTTGAGCTTTCTTTTGATCCATGGACTCAAAGTCAGTGCCCAGGTTGTCTCAGAGTAACAGACCACAACTGTTACAATCCCAGCTTTGGCCTTAATGCTAATAGACTCCACAAACAGAGGTGTAGCGATCAGAATTCCGACGAACATAAACCCGGCCAGAATTCTTGCTTGTGTACGGTGCTGATAGCTAGCGAAGGACGAAACCAGGAACACGCCGCCAGTTGTGAGTCTCGCACACACGTATGCTCCAGCTGCAGTCCGCATGGCGGAGAGGTTCTCGTCGGCTAGGCCCGCATTATTCGCATAGAGGACCAGCAGAGCCATTACCCAGAGGATGATCAGTCGTTGAAGGATGTCGTCGGTGTAGTAAGAGTTCATGATCTCGCGAAGGTCGCTCCATATGTGGTATGCTGGCGCAAATATCAAGATGTACTTAGTTAGATGCTCCCGATCTGGATGCTCCGAAAGTTCGTCGCTGAAATTGGCGACTAAAGCGACATCTAGATGAGGTGTCAGCTTCTCGTGTGGACACGCACCTGACGGAACGTACACAGTAAGTCCAGGAAGAGTTCAAACCTGCCTGCTTGACGCTCTTCCTCCGAGTTCTTCACAAGCCTACCATGATGGTACCATTGTAGAGCTTTCGGTCGCTTGATGAGGTACCTGGCGCCTTTCGTGCTTTCCTGGAGTTCGTTGCAATTCATGATGTGTTAATGTCCATCACGGCTATGATGGAAGCTATGCTGGATCGTCGCACAAGCCGAGTGCCATCCATATAGGAGGAACTTGTTGGTTCTTTAACTCCAAGCTGCGAGTAATCCAGGACAGTTCACTCGTGACTAAGCAACCTCCCTTGGCGTTTGCAAATTGAGGACTAGCCATCTACTAGCGTTTTCGTTCGACACGTCTGTCAGTCGAGAAACCAATTGCAGAGCTCATTCCGGCAAGCTTCTTCGTGTTCCAACGCGACTTTGCGAAGCAAAACGGAGTCTCCTCCTCGCAAGCGCAATGGAGTACTGGGAGTATTCACCATTTGTTGAATGCATGACTACCGGCGTGCGGGGTCTGCCTGAACCTTACAAGCATAATTTGTATTATTGTGTTACGTTGAAAGATATAGTGTTGGCCACAAACTCGGGACCAGTCGAGGTGCACAAGAGGTGTCCAGGAAAGAGCGTAAGTTCACTAGCTTACGGGTGGTGCGACGAAACTTTCGTGCACATAGGCTCCTCCCGGACAAGCAAAATGGCCGCTGCTACACGCTTACTCCCTACAGAATTGCTAATCATCTCGTCGACGACAATACCCCAATAACGACACATCACTATAGACAATAAACCTCATAATCATCACTTACTATCCTTGCGGACAGGTAGGTACAAATTACGATGGACAAAGCCAGAAGTACAGCCCGCAACAGCATCAACATAGCGAACGGCAGCCAAGCGTGCAAAACCGGCCAATTCGTACGTCCGGGAGATTGGAAGCTCTCGATGGCTGCCACATGTACGACAGCTCAGCTGTATCTACAATGATGGTTTCGAGCCTATTAGGGAGCTTGGCTCGCATTCGAAGCCTTCATGGCGTGATGACACGTCAACATATGACCAGCAAAACTACTCACCCACCCCCTTCGGCCTCCCCCCGTCAACACTCGCACTCTCTTGCACAACCGCCTCATGTACCCCAGTTCCAATAGTAACCCTCGGCCCCTCATAATTCTTCCTCCCGTCCGTGAACCACTGTATCACACTAACTAACAGAATAATCGCAAAAGCCACAATACAATAATTCATGCTCGACCCACTCACAGGCGAAAACGGCGGAAAGACAAACAACACCGTTGTCAGAATCGTGTACGCCAACCCGCAAATGTTAGCTGTCCATCCTAGCCACTCAGGCAAAGCGAATGCGCGCTCAGGCAGTTTCCTGCGTCCCTGGAAAAGGCTTACGGCAACCGGAATGCCGTAGGA
>Ga0210040_10002034_pt1 | contig 29245 bp, 23 predicted proteins | sample CryGeyCG12114_NA_FD_185462 | JGI IMG/M metagenome (GOLD analysis project Ga0210040, IMG submission 185462) | Groundwater microbial communities from aquifer - Crystal Geyser CG19_WC_8/21/14_NA (SPAdes) (version 2) | ecosystem: Environmental > Aquatic > Deep subsurface > Groundwater | place: USA...
CTGGCAGTCTTGAGCCTCTTGGCGAGACCGTCTTGCTCCTCGCCCACACGGCGACGGGCGGGTTCTATGGCGATATGGTCGATGCCGTCATACCGTCGAACATTGCGGGGACGCAACTTGCCGAGTTGCCGCCCGCGCTCGCCGCCGGCTTTACCCGGCGCTTCCGGGCCGGCGACGGCAGTCGGCGCACCTATCTGCTCGACGATGGATCGATCCTGTATGTCGATCCGCAGCTGCAACGTGTGCTGAAGGAAGTGCGCCGTGCGCAGGGCGGCAATGCCGAGCAGCGCCGCGCCTTTGCGACCGCGCCCGACCGGTATCTTGCCGAGGCACTACGCGCAGCGGGAGAGGATCCGAGCGACACCGGGCGGCTGTTTGTGGAAACACAGCAGTTCTCGGAGCGCGTTGCCGGCATCGATATCTGGCGAAAGCCGGTGCTGCCCTGGGTGAAGCCAAAGCCGGACAGCTGGTTGCCCGAGCGGTTCGGCCTCCGCGTTGGCGAGGGCGATGACGCGCGCACGGTGGAGATCGCGCCCGAGCGGCTCGGCGAGGCAAGCGCTGCCGCCAACCTGGCGCTACGCGAGGAGCGCGCGAGCTTCGCCTTTGACGGCGAGACGATCCCCGCAACGCAGGCAACCGTTGCCGCGCTGGCGCAGCTGACGGAGCTGACCGAGGCCGCAACGCGCGCTGAGGAGGACGCCGAAACCGCCGCCGAGCCACCGCCGGCGCTGCGACAGCGTTATTTCCTCCAGGTTCGCGACAATCTGGAGGACGTTGCCTACGCGCCGCTGGTGACGCGCGAGGTTGCCACGTCCGCACCGCCCGTGGAACCACCGTCCGCGCTCCGCTCGCCGCCCAAACCGCATCAGGTTGCGGGATTCCGCTGGCTGGCCGCCTGCTGGCAGGCAGGAGTGCCGGGCGCGCTGCTCGCCGACGACATGGGATTGGGCAAGACCTATCAGGCACTCGCGCTGCTCGCCTGGGCGGGCCAGCAGGAACCCCATCCGCGACCCGTGCTGATCGTGGCGCCCACCGGGCTGCTTGCCAACTGGCGCGCGGAAATCGCCCGACATCTCGAACCCGACGCACTTGGTCGCGTGGTCGCGGCATATGGCGCCGAGCTCGGACGCCTGCGCGGCGGTGCCGGTCGCGATATCGACAGCGGCACCTCCGCGCTTGATCCCGGCGCTTGGGCACAAGCCGGTGTCGTGCTCACCACCTACGAGACGATGCGTGATTACCACCTCAGCTTCGCGCGCCAGCCGTTCGCGGCGATCCTCTACGACGAAGCCCAAAAGCTGAAGAACCCCGCGAGCCAGATCACCCGCGCGGCGAAAACGCTCAACGCCCGCTTCACGCTGGCGATGACGGGCACGCCGGTGGAGAACCGGCTCCAGGATCTGTGGTCGATCTTTGATGTCGTCCATCCGGGGTTGCTTGGGTCGAGCAAGGCGTTCGAGGAAACCTATCCCGCCGAACCCGAGCGGCTGCAGGCACTGCATGATCGGTTGACCCAGCCTCTGGATGGCCAGCCGCCGGTGCTGCTCCGCCGGCTGAAGGAGGAGTGCCTCGACAGTCTGCCCAAGAAGCTGGTGCGCACGCTACCCATGCCGATGCCGCCGCGTCAGGCCGAAGCCTATAACCGCGTCGTCGCCCGCGCGCTGGCGATAAAGGGCACCGGCCAGCGCGGGCGAATGCTGGAGGTGCTGGCGCAGCTGCGTGGCGTTTCGCTTCACCCGCTCTCGCCGGACGAAGCCGGTAGCGATGCAGACTATTTCGACGATTCCGCCCGATTGCAGACACTGTTCTCCCTGTTGACGCAGATCGCCGGAGCGGCGGAAAAGGTGCTGATCTTTTGCGAAAGCCTGGCGATGCAGGCGCTGCTCGCGGCCGAGATCCGTCGCCGCTTCGATCTGCCCCATCCCGTGCCGCGCATTCATGGCGGCGTCAGCGGCGAGGCGCGCCAGGCGGCGGTTGACACCTTCCAGGCACGCGGAGCGGGATTCGACGCGATGATTCTTTCGCCCAAGGCGGGCGGCGTCGGCCTGACCCTTACTGCGGCGAACCACGTCGTCCACTTGTCGCGTTGGTGGAACCCGGCGGTGGAGGACCAGGCGACCGATCGCGCCTTCCGCATCGGCCAGACGCGCGACGTCACCGTCTATCTGCCGCAGGCCGTGCATCCCGATCCCGCGCTGGCGGCGACTAGCTTCGACTTGAAGCTTCACGCGCTGATGGAGCGCAAACGCACGCTCAGCCGCGGCCTGTTCGCACCTGGCGAAGACCAAAGCGATGCTGACGCGCTGTTCGACGCCATTGTCACCGATGGAGCAGCCGAACCTTTGCCGGCCGCGGCTGCGCCTTCGTTGACACCCGCACCTGAACAGCCGCCGCGGCGCAGGCTGTCGTTGTTACCACGAGCCACGCCTGCGCTCGCCGAGCCGGCGATGGTAGCCCCCGCTGCGGCAAGGAACCGAGCGTGGCCCAGCCGGGTCGTCTTTGCCCCCGATGAGGCGCGCGACCTCGCCATCTTCCACGCACCGCTCGAAGGCGACCCGCCGCAGGAGGTGCACATCGTCGACCCCTATGCCGCTGCCGGGCACCGAGCGCGATCAGCGGTAGCTGACTTCGTCGCCATGCTGATGAACGGAGGCGGTGCCCCGGCTCGCACCACCCTTGTCACCTATGACGGCGAAAGCATCGAGCGGCCGCCCGAGACTTCGGCGGTGCAATATGACGAGATGCAGGCGCGATGGCGGCAGCGGTTCGGCCACAACGCGCCGCTCGCTCACCATCAGCGTTCGAAGTGGCAAGCGGCGGACCTTCATGACCGCGAGGTGCGGGTGATCACGCGATCGGGGCGCACGTTATTATGGGACCTCGGGCGCGGCATTGACGGCGTGATGGGGACCCGATTTGGCTGCCGCGTCAACCTTTGCGAACTATGAGGTCCCTGAGTCGAATCAGGTTCGCTGAGCCGCGGCCGCGAGGGCACCTAAGTCAACGTTAGCAATGGCGGACAGACTCAGCGATCACCTGCTTCCAGTTGACCTCCGGATAGCCGACCTTCCCGATCGCGTCGTGCAACGTGCGCATATCGGCTCCCCGGCCGTACTTGGAGCTGACTGAGCCGTCGGCGTGCCCAAACAGAAGGTCCACGATCTCGCCCGGGGCCTTGCCACGGATCGCGCGTTTGCCCGTGTGCCGGAAAGAGTGAAACACGAGTTCGGGGTCGGACAAGCCGATCTCGTCGAGGAAGTCGTTGATGACCCGCGAGAGCCGCTGCGTGCGGCTACCGTACTTGTTGGCTTCGAGTTCGGGAAACAGCCACTCCGCCCCTTCGGCACGCCGCTTAGCCACCAGATCTAGGAACCTCGCCTCGATAAGGATCGGGTGAACCGGAATATCGCGCTTGGAGCTGGCCGTTTTGACCCTCTTGGCGGGACCGTCTTGCTCCTCGCGCACGCGGCGCCGGTCGGGCTCGATGGCGATATAGTCGATGTCATCATACCGTCGGACATTTCCGGGCCGTAGCTTGCCGAGTTCCTCCAGGCGACATCCGGTGAAAGGCGCGAGCAGCAAAACCCAGAAAAGGGTTTCGACCGAGACCCCGTCCTTGATCGGTAGCTGGGCCGAGTAGATCCTGCGCAGATCCTCGGGCTCGAACGGCAGCCGGGGATCTTCGATCTCGTCCTTCGGCATCGACTTGACCGTCTTCGCGACGTTGCCGCTGACGACCTCAAGCTCCTCGACCGCATGGTCGAGCATGACGCGGATGGCGGACAGTGCCTTGTTGACGGTTGCGGGCGCGAGCGTCTTCAGACCTTGAGCTCGAGCGATCTCGGCCTGATCGAGGAGCGGCAGAGATGCAATCTCCTTGGGCGCCCGCGCTGGGAGCGCGGCATAGGTGCGCCTGTAGCTGCGCACCATGGACGCGGTGATCTGATCGACGGGAGGATCGCTGTGTAGAGAAGCGAACCGGTTCACGGCCGTTCGCCATTCGTCGATCAGCTTCGGCTCGCGTTGAGCGGCCGTCGACCAAGCCTCAAACACAGCGGTGATTGTCGGAACATCGCTCGCCGACTTGCCCATGCTCGGTTCGGAACTAGGTGTCGCGGGCGAACCCACAACAATTATCGGGGCAGGGATGATACGGGTGCGAGAGGGTTCGATCTTCACGGCGCACGCGGCGCAGAGCCGATCGAGAAAGGCTCGGCCGATCGCCTCGTGGAGCTCGCCGCCGGGCGGCGCGCTCACACCCGCTCGCCTGGCGACGTCCCAAATCGCCCACTCGATCGGCTGAAGCGAGGGCAGGGCGGCGATTCGCTGCAGCGTCTCCAGCCAGGGCAGCGGCTTAAGGTCGGGCACTGCTTCGAGCATGCGTTTGCGGGTCTGGTGATCACGTAGGTCATCACGGCAAGGCGGCTCGCCGAAGTCGTAGCGGCCAGCCGCCGCGGAGTTATTCAAGCCAAGCGCATAGCCGAAGGAGCCGGCTTCCAGCATCGCGAGCTTCATCGCCATGCGCTGAAGCTGCGCGGTGTCTCGATCTGCAAGATACGTTTCCACCATCGCTCTGGCGGAGCCGGAATGCTGGTTCAGGAGTGCGCGTCGGGCGGCCGCAAGCTTCTGCTCATAGACCACGGCAGGAGCGGGGTAACGCTCGCGTGCTTCGGCCGGATCACGGGTGTCGAGCGAGCGCTTATACTCTGTCCGCTGCTCGTCGAAGAACGGCCGCAGCGGCTCCGGTACGACCCGCCGGAAGTGAAAAATACCGGTGCGAGGATCTTTGGAAGGGGCCGCCATTCGGATCACTTTGTACACATCCTTTGTACACAAGGATGGGTAAAGCGACCATGAACCCCGCAGGAATGGCAGAAAACCGCCATTCTCGACCGCGCTGGTGACCCCTACGGGAATCGAACCCGTGCTTCAGCCGTGAAAGGGCCGCGTCCTAACCGCTAGACGAAGGGGCCATGCTGGCCGAGCCGCGGTTAGGGACAGCGGGGCGGCTGGTCAAGCGGCTGAGTGATTCCTGCGGCGATTCCCGTTCAATCCGCCCACGCCGCATCGTCGAGATGCAGTTCCGCCGCCGGTCGGCTCGCCCAGTCATCGATCCGCGCACGACCGGCCAGCCACAGCCGCCGGTGCGTGCCCGCGCCGAGCAGCGCCTGGCCAAGCGCGGTCTCGGCCGACCGGAAAGCCATCGCCTTGAGGCTGCGGCCGTCGTCGCCGGCAACCACCGTGCGGACATGGCCGTTGCCGACCACGTCGGCCTTGATCACGCGCACCGGGCCGGCGACCACGCGCGGCGCGGGCCAGCCGGCGCCGTAGGGGCCGCCCGCATCCATTGCTTCAACCAGCGCCGGCGTCACGCCTCCGGCCGCGAGTACCGCGTCGAGCAGCAGCGCTCGCCCGCTCGCGGCACGCTCGACATCCTCCGCCAACCGCTCTTCCAGAAAATCGGCCAGCGCCGGGATGTTCGCTTCGGTGACGGTCAGCCCCGCCGCCATCGCATGTCCGCCGCCCGCCGCCAGCAGTCCAGCCTCCTTGGCGGCGAGGATCGCGGCACCGAGATCCACGCCGGAGACCGACCGGCCGGACCCCTTGCCGACGCCCGTTTCGTCCACTGCGATGACGATCGCGGGGCGCCCGAGCTTCTCCTTGAGCCGCCCGGCGACAATGCCGATCACGCCCGGGTGCCAGCCGCGCCCGGCAACCACCGCGACCCGCCGATCATGGCCATGCAGCAGCTCCGCCTCGTCCTGCACACCCGCTTCGATGGCGCGCCGCTCGTCGTTGAGGCGGCACAGTTCCGCGGCGATCGCCTGCGCTTCTACAGGGTCGCTGGTGGTCAGCAGGCGCACGCCGAGATCGGCACGACCGACACGACCGCCGGCATTGATCCGCGGGCCGAGCGCAAAGCCGATGTCGCTGGCGGCCGGCGCCCGCGTCAGCCGCGCCGCGTCGATCAGCGCCGACAGGCCGATGTTGCGCCGCCGCGCCATCACCTTCAGCCCTTGCGCCACGAACGCGCGGTTGAGGCCGCGAAGCTGGGCGACGTCGGCAACGGTGCCGAGCGCGACGAGGTCGAGCAGGTTGAGCAGCTGCGGCTCCTGCCGGCCAGCGAAGAAGCCCCGGCCGCGCAAGGTACGCACCAATGCCGCGGCCAGCAGGAAGCAGACGCCCACCGCCGCGAGATGGCCGTGCGCCGCGCCTTCGGTTTCGTCGAGCCGGTTGGGATTGACCAGCGCGTGGGCGTGAGGGAGGGCGGCGGCGCATTGGTGATGGTCGACCACGACGACGTCCACGCCCGTCCCGCGCGCCGTCTCCAGCGCCTCGAAAGCCTGCGCGCCGCAGTCCACGGTGACGATCAGCTGCGCACCTTCGGCAGCAAGTCGGACCATCGCCTCGCCGGAAGGGCCGTAGCCTTCGAGCAGGCGGTCGGGAATGTAGGGCCGCGCCTCGATGCCGAGGTCGCGCAGCACCAGCAGCAGCAGCGCCGCCGACGTCGCGCCATCGACGTCATAGTCGCCGAACACCGCCACGGCTTCGCGCCGCTCCACCGCATCGGCCAGCCGCGCCGCCGCCCGGTCCATGTCGCGGAAGGTCGACGGGTCGGGCATGAAGCCACGGATGGAAGGCGCTCTGTGCTCCTCAAGCAACTCTCGGGGAGCACCGCGGGCGAGCAGCAGTTGCGTCACCAGATCGTCGGCTCCCATGCCGTCGCGCCCGTCTGCAGCGAGCGCGCGCCACCGCCACGGCTGGCCTAGGATCGACCGGCTTACTCCCAGAACATGGCTCATCCGGTCAGCGTCGTCCGAGCGAGCGCGCGAGCGAGAGACCGGGCCGAGCACCACGGCAGAGCAGGTGAAAGGGCGAAAGGCATCATATCTTCTGCCTTTGCCACAGCTGTGCAGCGAAAACAGGGCCTTGCGACATCTTGGCGGGCATCAAGATCGATTCGCCAGCGGCCCCGCTCACGCAACGGGAGAGGGTCGGGCCGCGCTCGTTCACCGCCGCCCGAACCCGATCAGTAGGTCACAACGTCCATGACGCACCCCATCGCTCAGCTCATCCCCTCCTGGATGAACGGCGATGCTGCATCTTGACTGGTTAACAAAAGGTTAAGCACGCACAACGGCCAATTTTGTTCCCGATAAAGTGCGACGGAGTTGGCAATTCTTCGAGCCGTGCCGGCGCCACAGCGGGTGGGTAGATGGTCCGGCGTATTCGGTCGCGTGAAGAACTCATCGCAGCCGCATCCGTGAAGTCCCGATACGCCCGGCTCGCGAACGGGGTGGCGATCACGCCACGGATGTGGGGGTGCCGGCACTTGCGCGGCGCTTTTCCCGCGTCGGCACGACGAGATGGTCGATGAAATTGCGCAGTTCCGTTTGCCGTGTCGCCGCATCGGTGACCTGCTCGTCAAGCCCCAGCCGCCAGGCGAGGTCGCGGCGGCCGGGGTCGCGGTGAAGCGCATCGATCTGCGCCGCCAGTTCCTCGACGTCGCCCTCGTTGCAGGCCAATCGATGTTCCAGCAGGTCGTCCGTCTGGCGGCGCAGCGCGGCGGCGACTTCGCCCAGCGAAATCTCGGGATGATACTGCACCCCCCAGAAGACGCCCCCGTCGTGACGGATCTCCACCGCTTGCACCGCGGTGACGCGATTGAACGCCAGCAACGTGGCGCCGGCGGGAAGCCGGTCCACCTCGTCGCTGTGCACCGCGGGCGCATCAAAGGCGGCGGGCCGACCGGCGAGGAGCGGGTGAGTTCGGCCGTCATCGGTCAGGGCCAGCCGGCGCGCAAAGCCCGCTTCGCGTCGCTCCTGCATCGGCCGCACCGTTCCCCCTGCCGCCACCGTCGCGACCTGCAGCCCGGCGCAGGAGCCGAAGGAGGGTGTGCCCGACGCGAACACGGTCTGCATGAAGGCGACCTCCCGCCGCGTCTCAGCCGTGTCCTCGTACAGGTGCAGCGGCGAACCGCTCAGGAACACACCATCGTACTCGGCGATCGTGTCCGCAGCGAGCCACTCGCCGTCCGCATCGGCCGGCGTGATGCGAGTGCATTGGGCGTCGGGGGCGAGGCCTTGCAGCACCTCGATAAAGGTTTCGCCCGAACTGCGGCCCACGCTCTTCCGCCGCTTTTCCCGCGCGGCCGGCGGCTCACTCTCCGCGACCAGGAACCGAAGTGAATCGCTCACGCATCGTCCTTCTTCAGCCAGTCGCCCAACGCAAGTTCAGCGGTCGCACGGGTCTCGGCACCCATGCTGCTCTTGATGATCTCCAGCGCCCAGTCAGTGCGCTCTTCCGTAAGGCTGGCGACGGTGTCGCGGGGAATCCACAGGTCGTATTCGCGCATGTGTGCGTCGGCGGCGGTGAACAGCACGCAGATGTCGGCCGCCACGCCCGTCAGGATCAGCCGACTGGCGCCGAGCTTGGGCAGCAGCACCGGCAGGTTGGTGGAATAGAAGCCGGAGAATTGCGGCTTGATCACGAAATAATCGTCGCCGCGCGGCTCCAGCCGCTGGACAAGGTCGCGACCGCTGCTCTCGGCGCGCATCACATGGTCGATCAGCCGCGAGCGTTCCGAATGCCACTGGCCGAAGTTGTCGTTGACGTACACCACCGGCACGCCGCAGCGATCCGCCTCGTCGCGCAGGTGCCGGATGGCGTCGGCGGCGTCGCGCGTGGCCGGCAGCATCTCCGGTCCGCCCTCGAAGTCGAGGTCGTTGATCATGTCGATGATCAGCAGCGCGGCGCCGCCCGTCGCTTCACCCTCGATTTCCGAATTCTCCATCAGCCTGCCCGATCGCATCATGTTTCACTCGCCGGGCCGCAGCCTTTGCAAACGCGACCCTCGCGGGGAGTCAGGGAGTAGACGCGGCTGATGGGCTTAAGTTGCAGCGGCCGTGCTCGGCAACAGCCCTCAAGCGGTGGCGAACAACCGTTCAAGCCGGAACGAGGCGGTGAAAGGCGGCGGCGACGTCGCGCGCGTTGACGGGCTTGACCAGCACCACGCCGGCCGGCGCGTGCGGGTGGCAACTGTCGGGGGTGGCAGTGATGAAGATCACCGGCACGTCGCCCAGCGCCGCTCGGATCGCCGCCACCGCCGCCGGTCCGCTGCCTTCCAGCAGGTTGACGTCCGACGTGATGATCGCGGGCGGGTTGCTGAGCGCAAGCTCGATCGCGTCCTGTTGCGTCGCCGCGAACGAAAAGGACGTGGCGCCTTCCTCCTCCAGGGCATCCTGGAGGAGCATTGCGATCATCGGGTGATCCTCGATGATAAGAACGTGGCACATGACGCGAGTCGCCCAAAGCTGATGTGGGTTAACACACGATCGGCTCTAGCGATCCTGTAAATATTAGAAAAAGAGACGAAATGCGTACTTCCGATGCGGACAGGTCAGCCGCCGGCCGCGACGTCGCGCTCCACGTCCCAGCTGTGGTTCTCGACAATGAAGGAGCGCACCGGGCGGCCATCGCGGTCGCGGGACGGAGCGTAGCGGAAACGCTGTTCGATCAGCCTGCAGGTCGTTTCGTCCAGTTCGGCACTGCCGCTTGAGTGCGTCACGGTGCAGCCCGTGACCCGGCCGTTGGTTTCCACGGCATAGCGGACCCCCACGGTGCCGCCGATACCCGCTGCGGCCGCGCCGCGGGGGTAATCGGAGTCCTTGAGCCGCCCGCGGCGCCAGCGTGGCGGCAGCTCGTCGCCGCCGTTGCCATCCCCATCGCCCCGGTCGCCGCTTCCCGTGCCGTTGCCGATGCCGCCGCTGCCGGAGCCGGGACCGGGCACGGCGGCAGCGCCCGCGTGGTTCGCATCGCCGATGCCCGCGACCGACGCGGTCACCATCGGCGGCATTGGGGACGGCAGCACCGGCAGCGGCGCGACCAGCTCGGTCCGCTTGGCGCGCAGGTTGGGCGGCGAGGCGGCGCCCTCGCGCTTGTGGCTGTGGATGCGGTGCGGCACCGTCTTCTCGCGGATCGGCGGTGGTGGCGGCGGCGCCGGGCCGACCGCGAACAACGCCAGTGTTTCGTCGCCCGGGGTGGACACTCGCACCGCCAAGCCGACCAGCAACGCATACAGCAGCGCGCCCACCACCACCACCGCACCGATCGCGCCGACCAGCCGGTCGTGGTTCGAAGACGCAACAAAGCTCATGCCGGGTATGAAGATAGGCGTGACGGCGCGTCGCTCAACCGGTCGCGTATGCGATTTGGGAGTCGATCAGATGGCGACCCAGATGTCCTCGCGAAACCATTTGGTGACGATGTATTTGACGCCCTTGGCTACCGCCATGCCCTCGTGAATGGTCAGGGGATTGGGCTCGCCGTTCGCAGCCATGTTGTTCCAGGCAAGCAGCATGCCGCGTCGCGGAGCCACGCGGATGCCCGCCTGCGGAAACCAGGTGGCGCCTCCTTCGGCGACGTCGTTGAGGTAGATCATCGCGGTCCAGGTGCGCTGGCCGCCAGTGTCCTTCATCCGGTGCCAGTAATCCTCGCGCTCGTGGAAATAGTCGTGGTGCGCCTTGAAGTGCTGCCCGGGGGCGTATCGCTGGCCCTGCATGGTTTCGCTGAAGGCAGGGTCGATGCCGAGCAACGCGGCGATGGCTTCGTCGATCGGCTGCACCTGCGGTGAGTGGCGGTCCATGTCGCAGCTCTCGCTGGTGCGAAAGCCAGGGCCGCCCTGATCCGTCATCAACGTCGAGGGGCGGCGGTTGGCGTCGATCATGGCCACCAGCGCAACGCACTGCGCCGCCGACAGGAAATCGGGCATGGTGTAGACGTCGGCCGTCTGCATCTCCACGCGCTGAACGCCAGGCGTGGCCGCCAGCCGGCGGGCGACCTCCAGCCCGGTTTGGGCGCGGGCGGCGGCGCGAGGGTTCTTTTTTCTGCTTCCGAACAGGGCCATGGCCCGCGTTGTTCCGCGCCCGCAGCCGAAACGCAAGGGCCGACGGCATCGCTGCCGCCGGACCTCCGCGCCATCGGCCTACCAGAAGATGTCGTACACCGTGTCGACCACATAGCCGCTGCGCAGATCCACCAGCAGCGCATCGTTGTAGTAGCGCACCCAGCGATAGGGGCCATAAGCCGGCGGCAGGCGGTAATCGTAGGGGTCGTCGATCCAGTAGTTCTGGCCGAACAGCACCGACGACAAGCGGATGCCGACGCCAAAGCGCCGATAGCCGCCGTCCCAGCCATAGGGTGCGTAGTAGCGCGGCAGGTGAAAGGCGCCGCGGTTGCTGCTGCGATAGTCGCGATAATCGTACCGGTCGCTGCCGCGCCAGTTGCGGTTCCACTGCGCGCGCTCGGCGAAGCGATTGTTGTCGCGCAGGTCGTCGCGGCGGTCGGCGAAACTGCGCTGCCACTGGCGGACCGTGTCGCCGCGCCGCCCGAAATCGCGCCCGCCGTCGCGATCCGCGCGATCGTCCCGGTGCTGCCAATTACCTTGCGAGCCGGGCTGCCGCTGCTGGCGCTCCTGCTGCCGGTCGAAGCCGGCTTGGCGGTCGGTGCGCTCCTGGCCGTCCGCGCCGCGGCGCCATTGCCCACCGCCCCAGCGCTGTCCCTGCTGCGTTGCCTGTTGCTCAGCCGCCCGCTGGATCTGCGGCTGCGCGTCACGGCCGCCGCCGCCGCCACCGTAGCCGCGCCGACCGCCCCAATCGCCGCGAGAGCGCTGCTGCGCCGGGTCGGGCGCCTGTTGCGCGGTCGCCAGCGCGGGCAGGGCCGTGGTCACGGCCAACATTAATCCAAGCAAGGTCTTGCGCATGCCATCCTCCTCCATCGCCGGCGGACCCAGCCGCCCTCGATGCTGACACTGCTTGTGGCGGAGTCGAGGTGAGGCGATGCTGAATTGAGCTGACAGCGAAACGACAGCTTTGCCGCCGTCCGTTGTGTCAGCGTCGCTCGGCCGGCAGGAGAGCCGGCACGATCTTCGCCGAATTGGCAGGGTCGATGCCCGGCCGGGGCCCCGCCGGGATCAGCTCCTCGCCCCTCATCGCCCGCCCCGCGCGCTGCACCGCCTCCACCAGCCGCGGATAGATGCCGCAGCGGCAGATGTTGGTCAGGCCGGCGTGGATCGCCTCCTCGCTGGGGTTGGCATTCTTGCGCAGCAGCGCCGCCGCCGCCATCACCATGCCGGGAATGCAGAAGCCGCATTGCGACACGTTCTCGGCAAGGAACGCAAGCTGCACCGGGTGATTGCGCTCCCGCGACAGCCCTTCGATCGTGGTGACGAAGCTGCCCTCGATGCTGCCGATCGGCACCAGGCACGATCGCCGCGCCTCGCCGTCGACGTCCACGATGCAGGCGCCGCAATGGCCGGTGCCGCAGCCGTATTTGGCGCCGGTCAGGTTGGACGCGTCGCGCAACGCCCACAACAGCGGCGTTGCGGGGTCGAGCCGATACTCGACCGGCTGGTTGTTGACGGTGAAACGGGTCATGGGGTCCATCCTAGGGCCGCCCCGCAATGATTGCCACGCCAACGCAGCCTCGCCTATGCGCAAGGTTCCGCCCCAAAGGACCAACCATGAGCACGCACGAGGCGATCCGGGTGGTCGCGCTTTACCAGTTCACGACGTTCGCCGACTGCGCGCCGGTCAGGGATGCGCTGTTGCGGGCCGCGCAGGCGGGCGGCGTCAAGGGCACGCTGCTGGTGGCCCGCGAAGGCATCAACGGCACGATCGCCGGGCGGGACGCGGGCGTGGAGGCGGTACTCGCCGCAATCCGCGCGATTCCGGGCTGCGCCGATCTCGACGTCAAGGAATCGCGTGCCGCCGCGATGCCGTTCCATCGGCTGAAGGTGCGGATCAAGCGTGAGATCGTCACCATGGGCGTGGCCCATGTCGACCCGCTGACCGGCGTCGGCCACTATGTCGCGCCGGCCGACTGGAACGACCTGATCGCGCAGCCGGACACGGTGGTGATCGACACCCGCAACGCCTACGAAGTCGCGGTCGGCACCTTTTCCGGTGCCGTGGACCCCGGCACGCGCAACTTTCGCGATTTCCCCGCCTGGTTCCGCGCGCATCGCGCCGAGCTGGAAGGCAAGCGCGTGGCGATGTTCTGCACCGGCGGCATCCGCTGCGAAAAGGCGACGGCGTTCCTGAAGGGCGAGGGGATCGACGACGTCCACCACCTCAAGGGCGGCATCCTCGCCTATCTGGAACAGGTGCCGGCGACCGAGAGCCGGTGGCAGGGCGAGTGCTTCGTCTTTGACCAGCGTGTCGCCGTGGGGCACGGGCTGGAGCAGGGCACCCACGAACTTTGCCACGGCTGCCGCATGCCGGTGAGCGTGAGCGACCGCGCCTCGCCGCTCTATGCGCCGGGCGTCAGCTGCCCGAATTGCCATGACGAGCGTACCGACGAGCAACGCGGGGGCTATGCCGAGCGCCATCGGCAGACGCAGATCGCCGAGGCGCGCGGTGAGGCGCACGTCGGCGCCACGCTGCCCGCCAAGCGCGAACGGTCCTGAACGGCCGCCCCCCACTCCTGATCCGATTGGCTCACCCAGCCATTCGTGCTGAGCTTGTCGAAGCACGTGCGCTCGCGGCACGCCCCTCGACAGGCTCAGGGCGAACGGATGTCGGTCGCAATTGCTTTACCGCTGCACGCCGGCCCCGTCCGCGCCACCGAGCAGCGGCGCCGCCTTCCCGATCGCGAGCTCCGCATCGGAAAAGCGGATCGGCGTGCGAAGGCCTGGCAGCGTTGAGCCGTCTTCGCGCGTTACCTTGACCACCATCTCGCGCGCCAGCACCTGCGGGTCGGCAAGCGCCTGGGCGACGGTGTTGATCGGGCCTGCCGGCACGCCTGCCGCCTCCAGTACCTTCAGCAGCGCGTCGCGCTCGAACCGACGGGTCGCCTCCTCGATCGCGGCGAACAACGCCCCTTGATGCTCCAGCCGACCGGCATTGGAGACGAAGCGCGGGTCGTTTGCCAACCCATCCAGCCCGACCGCGGCGCAGAATCGGCGGAACTGGCCATCGTTGCCGACCGCCAGGATGAACCAGCCATCGGCGCACGGAAACACGGCGTAGGGCGACACGTTCATGTGCGCATTGCCGACGCGCGGCGGATCGACGCCGCCGACCAGCCAGTTCATCGCCTGATTGGCGAGCACGCCCGTCATGGTGTCGAGCAGCGCCATGTCGATCTGCTGCCCGCGCCCCGTGCGGTCCCGCATCTGCAGGGCGGCCTGGATCGCGATCACCGCATACAGGCCGGTCATGATGTCGGCAAAGGCGACGCCGATCTTCTGCGGCGCGCCGTCGGGCTCGCCGGTGAGGCTCATGATCCCGCCCATACCCTGGACGATGAAGTCGTACCCTGCGCGGGCGGCATAGGGCCCGGACTGGCCGAAGCCGGTGATCGAGCAATAAACGAGCCGCGGGTTCAGCGCCGACAGCGACGCGTAGTCGAGCCCGTATTTGGCAAGCCCGCCCACCTTGAAGTTCTCGATCAGCACGTCGGCCTCCGCGACCAGCCCACGCACCTGAGCCTGTCCCTCCGCCGTGGTGAAGTCGGCGATCACCGACCGCTTGCCCCGGTTGCAGGCATGGTAATAGGCCGCGCTCCGGCCGCCGTCGTGATCGGCGATGAAGGGCGGCCCCCAGCTGCGGGTGTCGTCGCCCGCGGGGCTTTCCACCTTCACCACCTCCGCGCCGAGGTCGGCCAGCACCTGTCCTGCCCACGGTCCGGCAAGGATGCGGGCGAGCTCCACCACCTTGAGCCCGGCGAGCGGTGCTGTAGGCTGCGCCGCGGTCATCTGCCGGGGAGGCGCGCGTGAAGGGGATTTGTGTCGGATTGCTCGGCCTGCTGGCCGGGGCAGCGGACGCGCAGAGCATGCTGACGCTGCACGAAAACCAGGCCGGCGCGATCTGCTATCGCACGCCGCTCGGCGCCACCTTTCAGGTGTCGCTGCCCGCGCAGGCGGGCACCGGCTATAGCTGGCGCGTTGCGGGCGGTGATGGGCTGGAGCAGGTCGGCGAGCCGGTGATCGGCCAGCCGGCCGGCGGCGGCATGATGGTCGGCGGTCCCCAGATCCAGACGCTGCGCCTTCGCGCCACGCGGGCCGGCCGCCACACGCTGGCGGTGGCCTTGGCGCGTGGCTGGGAGAAGAACGTGGCGCCGGTCCGCACGCTCGCCTTCTGCCTCACCACGCCCGAACGCTAGGCCGCCGCCGCGCATCAGAAGGCAGCGATGCCGGTGATCGCGCGGCCGAGGATCAGCGCGTGGACGTCGTGCGCGCCTTCATAGGTGTTCACCGTTTCCAGGTTCATCAGGTGGCGCATCACGCCATATTCGCCGGAGATGCCGTTGCCGCCGTGCATGTCGCGCGCGACGCGGGCGATATCCAGCGCCTTGCCGACGTTGTTGCGCTTGATGAGGCTTACCATCTCGGGCGCGAAGCGGCCCTCGTCCATCAGCCGGCCGACGCGTAGGCTCGCCTGCAGCCCCAGTGCGATCTCCGTTTCCATGTCGGCGAGTTTCTTTTGGTAAAGCTGGCGGCCGGCAAGCGGCGTCCCGAACTGCTTGCGATCGAGCCCGTATTGCCGTGCCGCGTGCAGGCAGAACTCGGCGGCGCCCATCGCTCCCCACGAAATGCCGTAGCGGGCGCGATTGAGACAGCCGAACGGCCCCTTCAGCCCCTCGACGTTCGGCAGCAGCGCGTCCTCGCCGACCTCCACCTCGTCCATCATCACCATGCCGGTGATCGACGCGCGCAAGGATAGCTTGCCCTCGATCTTGGGCGTCGCCAGCCCTTTGACGCCCTTGTCGAGAATGAAGCCGCGGATCGCGCCGCCATGGGCGTCGCTCTTGGCCCAGATCACGAACACGTCGGCGATCGGCGCATTGGAGATCCACGTCTTGGCTCCGGAGATCACGTAACCGCCGTCCGTCTTCCGCGCGCGCGTGGTCATGCTGCCGGGGTCGGAGCCGGCGTCGGGCTCGGTAAGGCCGAAGCAGCCGACGAACTCGCCGGAAGCAAGCCGTGGCAGATACTTGCGGCGCTGTTCTTCCGACCCGTATGAATAGATCGGGTACATCACCAGGCTCGACTGCACGCTCATCATCGAACGGTAGCCGGAATCGATCCGCTCGACCTCGCGCGCGACCAGGCCATAAGCGACATAGCTTGCGCCGACACCACCATATTCCTCGGGGATGGTCGGCCCGAGCAGCCCCAGCTCGCCCATCTCGCGGAAGATCGCGGGGTCGGTATGCTCATGCGCGAACGCTTCCACGATCCGCGGCGCCAGCCGGTCCTGCGCATAGGCGTGCGCCGTGTCGCGGATCATTCGTTCGTCGTCGCTCAACTGGTCGTCGAGCAGAAAGGGGTCGGCCCAATCGAACCGCGCCATGCCGGCCATGTCACTCTCCCGTTGCCGCTTTGCTTCACCTGCACGGACAGTGAAAGTCCAGCCCCAAAGCACCGGCAACGCGGCTGCGGGATTGCGCCGAACGCCGATTGTCAGCCGTCGATCAGCACCAGGACCGACAGTTCCGCCGTCATGACGTCGCCACACGGGATGGCGGAGTCGACGGCGGGCGGCATCGCCACATGCCCGCGCATCGGCAACTCGGCCTCACCCAGTTCGGCCAGCCAAACTCGCGCGGCGGCGGCGGGCGACGCCGTCAGCGTCAGCCTTAGCTGCACGCCCTCGAACGTCGCGCTGAACCACGGCTGCGACCGGCACCTCTCGATCGAGACACTCGCGCCCTTGGCAAGCGCATCGGCGGTCAACGCCCGCGCCAGCCGCGCTTCGGCATCCGCGCCTTTCACCGGCCGCAGGATCACGGGTGATGCTCCTCGATATAGGCGACGATCCGCTCGGTGATCGCGCGGCCGAGCTGGCGGCCGTTGCGCATGTCGTGCACCAGCCGCGGGTCGTTGACCGCCAGTCGTCCGAATCGGGTCGGCGGCATGTCCGTTGCCTTCAGATACCGGTTGATGCGTTGCCGTACGTCCACCTCTGCCTCCCGAGTCTCTGCGCAGTTGTTCAACGGCGTTTCTGTTCTGTTCCAATTTCCAACTTGTCGAGGAAAAATCCTCCGCTACAGTCGCGGCAGTGTCCCGCACCGGCTCCCGCCTCGAAACCTCGGAAAATGCCGGCGCGCGTGCGGCGCTGCTGGCGTTGGCGCGCGAGCGGGGGCACAGCCTCGCGGCGCTGTCGGCGATGCTTGGCCGCAACCAGGCGTATCTCGGCCAGTATCTTCACCGCGGCTCCCCCCAGCGTCTGCCGGAGCGGGAGCGCCGGCTGCTCGCCGATCATTTCGGCGTTGCCGAGACGCTGCTGGGTGCGGAGGAACGCCGCGACACGCCGGTGCGGCTGCCGCGGCTGGACGTTGCCGCCTCGGCCGGGCCGGGCAGCAACGTCGATACGGAGGTCGAGCTTGGCGCCGACTACCTGCCGGCGGCGCTCGCCTCGCGTCTTGGCCTGAGGTCGGGCAGCATCATCCGGGTGCGCGGCACCTCGATGGAGCCGGGGCTGGTCAATGGGGACCAGATCGTCGTCGACGCCGCGCAGCGCACACCGACGGCGCAGGGAGCGATCTTCGTGATCCGCGTCGAAGGCGCGGTGATGGTGAAGCGGGTCCACCGGAATCGCGGACGGCTGATCGCGGTCAGCGACAATCCTGCGGCACCGCCAGTGCCCGATGGCGAAATCGAGGTGATCGGCCGCGTGGTCTGGCAGATGCGCGAGCCACGCTGAGTGGTATGCGGCCTAGCGCCGCTCGCGACTGCGCCACCAGATCGCCAACGCGAGTACCGCGCCAATCGCAATGCCCGCCAGGACACCCATCGTAGGCTGGTCGTACGTCAGCCCGATGATCGCGCCGAGCACCGCGCCGATCGCGATCAGCACGCCGCCGCCAGGGGAAGAGGAAGTGGCCATGCCGCCGCCCTGCCACGTCCCGCGCCGGGACGCCAGCGTGCCGGGGCGGGACGCATGGCACGCCGCCGCAGCGGCCGTTTACCTTTGTGACGCGCCAAGCGCCGTTGGTCCGCCAAATTGGCATGGGCCGTGAAGACGGAACGGACATGCAGCTCTACCTTGCCGATGCCGCCGCGGTTGCCGATGCGGACCACCTGATCGCCACCTTCGGCAGCAGTGCGGGGGTAGAGGCGGCGGCGCGCGCCAGCCGTAGCCGCGACATCGGCAACTACATCCACTTCTGCCGTTGGCGTCAGGTGGAACGGCTGATCGATCTTCTGGAACAGCGCACGGCGCCCGGCACCGTTCACTAACAACATTGCCGCGGGCCTTGGCGGCCCGTAGGACGCGCCCCATGGTGTTCCGCGTGGGGCTGCTCTCGGGCGGGAGCGCCGTTTCCTTGCTGGTGATCGGCGGTGCCGCAGCTCAAACCGCGCCGGCGCCCGCCGCTTCGCCCGTTGCCGCGCCACCTGCAGGCGTTCAGCCATTTCCCCCGCTCGATCCGGCATCGCCGCTTGCGCCGCTGCCCGGGATCGGCGTCGACTGGCCGGACCTTGCCGCGCAGCCGGCCGACACCGCCGCTGCCGCCACGGGCACCGACGTTGCCGCCGAAACCCGCTACACCTGGCGCATTGAGGGAATTGAGGGGGTCGGCGGCGCGCTGCTGCGCCAGCGCTTCGACCAGCTGTCGACGCTCAACGCCAACGACGGGCAGGCCGCCAACGCAGCGCAGCTCGACCGCCGCGCCCGCGAGGACGCGGACCTGCTGGCCGAGTTGCTTCGCGCCGAAGGCTATTACGATGCGCGGGTGTCAACGCGGGTGGAGCCCGGCAGTCGTCCGCTGGTGCTGCTCGAGGCCGAGCCCGGCACGCTCTACCGGCTCAAGGGCGTCGAGTTGCAGGGCCTCGCCGCCGCCGGTGCCCGCCAGGACGAATTGCGCCGGGCCTTTGGCGTCAAGCCGGACGACGCGGCGGACGCCGACGCCATCGCCGCGGGCCAGGCGGCGCTGACCACGCGCGTCGGTGAGGCGGGCTTTCCTTTCGCCAAGGTCGGTGAGCCGGAACTCGTCGTGGACCACGCTGCCCGTACCGCAACGCTCTCCATCCCGGTTGCCCCTGGCGACGCCCGGCGTTTCGGGCGGATCGTGGCGCTGCCCGGCAACCGCGTCTTCGATGCCGACCACGTGCAGGACATCGCCCGCTTCTCTCCCGGTCAGCCGTTCCACGCCAGCGCGCTGGTGGATCTGCGCCGCGCGCTGATCCAGACGGGGCTGGTGTCCTCCGTCGACGTGCAGCCGATCGAGAGTGGCGATCCCCGCGTGGTCGACATCGGAGTCGCGCTCGCCCCCGCACCCCCGCGCACGGTCGCGGGCGAACTCGGCTATGGCACCGGAGAGGGCGCGCGGGCCGAGGTCAGCTGGACGCATCGCAACCTGTTTCCGCCAGAGGGCGCGCTGACCGTGCGCGGCGTGCTGGGCACGCAGGAACAGCTCGGCGCCGTCACCTTTCGCCGCAACAATTTCAACGGCCGCGACCGCGTGCTGAACGCGCAGGTCGCCGCCGCGCACACCCAGCGCGACGCCTATGAAGCGCGCACCTTTTCGCTGTCCGGCTCCCTGGAGCGCCAGACCAACATCTTCTTTCAAAAGGCGTGGACTTGGTCGCTCGGCGCCGAACTCGTCGCCTCGGACGAGCGCGACGTGATCGTTTCCACCGGCGCACCGCGCGAGCGCACCTTCTTCATCGGTGCGCTGCCGACCAGCCTTCAATATGACGGCACCGACGACCTGCTGAACCCCACGCGCGGCTTCCGGCTGGGCGGCCGACTAAGCCCGGAGCTGTCGCTGCAGGGGACGGCGTTCGGCTATACCCGCGCGCAGATCGACGCCAGCGTCTATCAGCCGGTCGGCAGCAGCGTGGTGATCGCCGGCCGCACGCGCCTCGGCACGATCGTCGGCGCGCCGCGTGACCAGGTGGCGCCCTCACGGCGTTTCTATGCCGGTGGCGGTGCGTCGGTGCGCGGCTACGGCTATCAGTCGATCGGCCCGCGCGATCCCAACAACGATCCCATCGGCGGCCGCAGCCTGGCCGAATTCTCGATCGAGGCGCGGGTGCGCGCGTTCGGCAATTTCGGCGTGGTGCCGTTCCTCGACGCCGGCAACATCGCCACGTCGCCGCTCCCAAAGCTTTCCGACCTGCGTCTCGGCACCGGGCTGGGGGTGCGCTATTATTCCAGCTTCGGGCCGATCCGGGTGGACGTCGGCACGCCGATCAACCCGCAGCCGGGTGATTCGCGCATCTCCCTTTACGTCTCGCTCGGTCAGGCGTTTTGAGCCAGCCCGATCCGAGCGAAGAGGTCGCGGGGGCGGAGCACGCCCGCGTCAGGCCCCGCCGGGTGCATCGGGTGTGGCGCTGGATTCTCGGCACGCTGGTCCTGCTCGCCGCGATCGTCGCCAGCTCGCTGGTGGTGGTCGACACGCCGCTCGGCCACCGTTTCGTCGCGCGCCAGATCGACCAGCTCAAACTCGCCAACGGGCTGCGTTTCCGCGTCGGCAGGATCGACGGGTCGCTGTACCACGACACGCGGCTGATCGACCTGCGCGTCTATGATCCGCAAGGCCTGGTGTTTCAGGCACCAAGGGTGGCGCTCGACTGGCGACCGTTCGCGTGGATTTCCAACCGGCTGGAGATCGAACGCCTCGCGATCGAGCGGGCCACCTTGTTCAGGATGCCGAGGACGCGGCCAACCGGCCGGCACGGACCGATCCTGCCGGATTTTGACATCGCCATTGGTGCACTGACCGTCGACCGGCTCGACCTCGCGCGGCCGGTGCTGGGCACGCCGCGTGTCGCTCGCCTCAGCGGGAGGGCGGATATCGTCGATCGCCGCGCGCTAGTCGACCTGCGTGGGCTGGTGGAGGGCAGTGACCGGCTGAAGCTGGTGATCGACGCCGCGCCCGATCGCAACCGGTTCGACATTGACGTCACCGCGCGGGGGAGCGCCGGCGGGGTGCTGTCGCGACTGCTCGGCAATCGCGGCGCGGTCGCGCTCGACATCGGCGGGGCGGGCAGCTGGGCGCGCTGGCGCGGCACCGCCCGTGGCACGCTGGCCGGTCGCCGCGTCGCCGATCTGGCGCTTGCCGCCACCGGCGGGCGCTACACGCTGACCGGCAGCGTCGCACCGGCGCCGTTCCTGCGCGGCAAGCTCCAGCGGCTGACCAGTCCCCGCGTGCTGGTCAACGGCCATGCGAGCTACGGCAATCGCCGCGTCGATGGCGCCCTCAGCCTGAGCTCGGCGGCGCTGGCGGCGGACACCACGGGGGTCATCGACCTCGCCGCGAACGCATTTCGCAACGTCCGCATCAGGGCGCGGCTGCTCCGCCCGTCGGCCCTGTTCCCCAACATGACCGGCCGGGCGATCGAGCTGCGCGCGATTGTTGACGGCGCGTTCGCCACCGCGCGCTACGACTATCGCCTCGACGCCGAGCGCTTCGCCTTCGACGATACGGGCTTCGACAACGCCCACGCCGCCGGGCGCGGCCACCTGTCGCGCAGCCCGGTCAGCGTGCCGATCCGCTTCACCGCCGCGCGGGTCACCGGCGTAGGCGACGTCGCGGGCGGCATCCTGCGCAACATCAGTGTAGAGGGCGTCCTGCGTGTCACGCCCACCTTGCTCACCGGCGATGACCTGCGCGTCCGCTCCGACAAGCTGACGGGGCGCATCGGCCTGCTGCTCGACCTGCGCACCGGCGAGTATCAGGTCGGGATCAACGGCGCACTTGGCCGTTACCTGATCCCAGGGCTGGGGGTGGTTGACGTGTCCTCGACATTGCGCGTGGTGCCAGGCCCCGGCGGCCACGGCACGCGCGTAGTCGGCCATGGCGAGGCAAGGGTGCTGCGCCTCGACAACCCGTTCTTCCGCAGCCTCGCGGGCGGGCTCCCACACCTGGTAACCGGGCTGGAGCGCACGCCCGATGGCGTTCTCCACTTCTCCAACCTGGTGCTCAGCGCGCCATCCATCCGCCTGACCGGCAACGGTTTCCGCCGCCGCGACGGCACGTTCCATGTCGAGGCCGCGGGCGCCCAGGTGAGCTATGGCCCCGTCCGCATGGTCCTCGACGGGCGGATCGACCATCCCACGCTCGAGCTCCTGTTCGCCCGCCCGAACGAAGCGTTGGGGCTGAGCAACGTCCGCGCGCATCTCGATCCGACCGAACAAGGGTACGCCTTCACCGCTGCCGGGGGATCGCGGCTGGGCGCCTTCACCGGCAACGGCGCGATCCTGCTCCCCCCCGGAGGGCAGGCGACCATTGCCATCGCCGCGCTGGACGTCGCCGGCACGCACGCCGAGGGTCGGCTTGCCCTCGCGGACGGTGGCTTCGACGGCCGGCTTGGCGTGGCCGGCGGCGGCCTGTCCGGCGAGCTTCTGTTCCGTCCGGTGGGCAAGGTGCAGCGGATCGAGGCGCATCTCGATGCCCGCGCCGCCCGCCTCGCCGGCGCCACCCTGCGCCAGGGCCATCTCGACGCCGTCGTGCTGCTCGATCCCGCCGGCACCTCGATCGAGGCGACGGCAACCGGCCAGGGACTGCGCCGTGGCTCGCTCAGCCTCGCGCGATTTGCCGGCAACACCCATCTGCGCGGCGGCGTGGGAGAGGTCCGGGCCTCCATCGCCGGCTCGCGCGGCCGCGCCTTCGACGTGCAGTTCGTCAGCCAGGTCGCGCCCGATCGTTTTGTCACGCTGGCGCAAGGGACGCTGGATCGCCGCCAGCTGCGCCTGCTCAGCCCCGCCGTGCTGGCCCGCGAGGGCGATGGCTGGCGCCTGCAACCGACCCGCCTGAGCTTTGCGGGCGGGGAGGCGCAGGTCGGCGGCCGCTTCTCCTCGGCGGGCAACGCAATCGACGCCAGCCTCACGCGCATGCCGCTGGCGATCCTCGACATCGGCTATCCGGGCCTGGGCTTGGGCGGCAGCGCCTCGGGCACGCTCCATTACGCGACTACGCCCGGCAGCACGCCCGCTGGCCGCGCCGACCTCACCATCCGCGGGCTGACCCGTTCGGGGCTGGTGCTGTCCTCAAGGCCCATCGACGTCGGCCTCGCCGCGGTCCTGAACGCCGACAAGCTTGGCGCGCGGGCGGTGATCGCGAGCGGAGGCGCCACCATCGGCCGTGCGCAGGTGCTGGTGTCGCCACTCGGGTCGGGCGGCCTCGCCAACCTCGCCGATGCGCCGATGATCGCGCAGCTGCGCTATGTCGGGCCCGCCGATACGCTGTGGCGGCTGACCGGGGTGGAACTGTTCGACCTGTCCGGACCCGTGTCGATCGCCGCGGATGCGAACGGCAGCCTCGGCAATCCCACCATCCGCGGCGCGCTCCAGGCGGGTGGCGCGCGGATCGAGAGTGCCACCACCGGCACGGTGCTCACCAATGTCCAGGCGACCGGCCGCTTTGCCGGCTCCCGCCTTGGCATCGATCGCTTCAGCGCCGATGCCGGGAAAGGTGGCCGGGTAACGGGCGCCGGCGCCTTCGACTTCGGCGCCGCGCACGGCATCGGCATCGACCTCAGGCTTCAGGCCGATCACGCGGTGATGATCAACCGCGACGACATCGGCGCCACCGTGACGGGGCCGCTGTCGTTCAGGTCGGAGGGGGCAGGGGGCACCATCGCCGGCGACGTCGTCCTCGACCGCAGCCGCTATCGCCTCGGCCAGGCGACCGCGGCAAGTGCCGTGCCGCGCCTCAACGTGCGGGAGATCAATCTGCCGCCCGGCACCGGACCCGACCCCGACGACGTGCCGCGCCAGCCCTGGACGCTCGCCATCCATGCCCACGCGCCCGACAGCGTACGCGTCAGCGGCCTCGGCCTGTCGAGCGAGTGGTCGGCCGATCTGCAAATCGGCGGCCAGCCCGACAATCCCGCGATCACCGGTCGCGCCACCCTGATCCGCGGCAACTACGAGTTCGCCGGCCGCGAATTCCAGCTCGCGCGCGGCATCATCCGTTTCACCGGTGACGTGCCCGCCAATCCGGCGCTCGACATCGAGGCGAACGCCGACAGCACCGGCCTGAACGCCACCATCCGAGTCACCGGCACTGCGCTGAAGCCCGAGATCGCCTTCACCAGCACGCCCGCGCTGCCGGAGGACGAACTGCTCTCGCGCCTGCTGTTCGGCACCTCAATCACCAATCTTTCGGCCCCCGAAGCGTTGCAGCTCGCGGCGGCGGTGGCGGCGTTGCAGGACGGCGGCAACGGCCTCAACCCGATCAACGCGGTCCGCCGCGCTGCCGGCCTCGACCGCTTGCGCATCCTTCCCGCCGATCCGCAGACGGGGCAGGGCACCTCGCTCGCCGCCGGCAAGTACATCACCCGCCGCTTGTACGCGGAGATCATCACCGATGGTCAGGGCTATTCGGCGACGCAGGTGGAGTTCCAGGTGACGCGCTGGCTGTCGCTCCTGTCCAGCATCTCCACACTCGGCCGCACCAGCGGCAACGTGCGGGTCAGTCACGACTACTGACCGATGGCACTCTTTGCGGCGGTTGTGCATTGATCGACCCATGATCCGTCTTTTTCACGTCAGCGACGTCCATTTCGGCGCGGAAGACCCCGCCGCCATCGCCTGGTTCTCCGCCCGTGTGGCGGACGAGAAGCCGGACGCGGTGATCATGACCGGCGACCTCACCATGCGGGCGCTGCCGCGGGAGTTCGAGCAGGGGGGCGACTGGTTGCGGAGCCTGAACGTGCCAGTAACGCTGGAAGTCGGCAACCACGACATTCCCTATTACTGGGATCCGTTGCGCCGTCTGCTCGCGCCGTACAGCCGCTACGCCGCGGTGGAAAAGATGATCGAGAAGCCGCTGGAAATCGCCGGCATTTCGATCGTGCCGCTGAAGACTACCGCGCGCGCACAATGGCGATGGAACTGGTCCAAGGGGCGCGTCAGCCCCGGCTCCCTGTCGCGCGCGCTGGCGATGATCGAGGAGGCCCCGGCCGGCAACCTCATCCTGATCGCCGCCCACCACCCGCTGATCGAGGGGCCCACCACGGGCACCGCCCGCACCCGCCACGGCGATTCCGCCCTGACGGCGCTCGCCAAGGCAGGCGCGCATGCGGTGCTGTCGGGCCACGTCCACGACCCTTTCGACGTGCCGGTCGAGCGGGCGGGCAGGACGCTGCGCATGATCGGGGCGGGCACCTTGTCAAAGCGCGTTCGCGGTACGCCGCCTGCGTTCAACGAACTGCGCGTCGAGGGCGGGCGGCTGGAGACAGTGGCGCGGACGCTGCCGCGCGCCTGACCGGCTGACCGGCTCCTGATCCGTTACGGGACGAAAATGATCTTGTGAATCGGCCCGGCGCTGGCAAACATCGGTCTCTGGGGGGAGACGCAACATGGGACGATTGCCAGCGGTCGCGATGGCCTGTTGCGTGGCGTGCGCCGACATGGCGGCCACAAAAGCCGAGCCAGCCGCCAATGGTGCGGCAATTCCCGCCAACACGATCGTCGAGATCGAGATCACGCAGCCGCTGACCTCGCATACCAGCCACCCCGATGACCTATTCCCGATCAGGCTCGCCGCACCCATCGTTCTCGATGGGGATACGGTGGTCGCCGCCGGCTTGGCAGGGCAGGGGCAAGTGATCCACGCCGCGCGTGCCGGTGGGCTCGGCAAGGCGGGCGAGTTGGTCATCACGGCCCGCTATCTGCTCTGCGGATCGACGCGGCTGCCGCTGCGCAGCTTTCATTTCGACGCCGCAGGCACCAGTCGCGCCGGCGCCGCGCTCGCGGTGAGCGCGGTGGTGCCGCTCAGCGGCCTGCTGCTGAAGGGCGGCGAGGTCGTGGTGCCGGCCGGCACGCGCGCTACGGCGAAATTGGCGGAAAGTGTCACGTTGGCACCGGACTGCACGGTGCCCGCGGCGTCATAGGTTCACACAAGGGGAGAGTCGTTTACATGAAGTCCAGCATCACTCTGGCTGCTCTGGCGTTCGCCAGCGCGGCGCCGCTCGCGGCACAAGCGCCCGCCGGCGCATCCCTCACGACCAAGTCGGGGACGATCGGCCAGCCGCCTGCGGGCAGCGGGCAGGTGGTGTTCTTTCGCCCCGGGTCGCTCATGGGCGCGGCGCTCGGCTGCACCGTTCATGAAGGCGAGGCGGAGATCGCGCGGCTGGGATCGGGCAAATACTACGTCGTCGCCGCCACGCCGGGCAAACACACCTATTCGACCCGCGGCGAGGCCAAGGACGCGCTGCGACTGGAGGTCGAGCCCGGTGAGACCTATTTCGTCAAATGCAAGATCGGCGCCGGCATCATGGCCGGCCGGGCGAACCTGTCGCCCGCGGACGAGGCGGAGTTCAGCAAAAAGGCTCGCGGCCTGAAGATGTGGGAGCGCAAGGAAAAGAACGGCGGGTAAGCGCCGCCGACCCGCTCCAAACGAAAACGACCGCCACTCGATCTTCCGAGTGGCGGCCGTTTCCTTATGTAGCTGCGGGCCTCACCGGTTCAGGTAATCGCCCGCATCCTCGTCGCGGCCCTGACCAGACACGACGACATCCGCGAGCGGCTCCGTCGTGCCCTGGTCGTCGCGAACCGAGCGCTTCAGCTCGGCCTCGTGCTCTTCCGCCGCGCTGGCAGGCGCGATCAGCGCGGCTTCCATCGCCCGCTGCTGCACCCGCATGGAGGCGTCGCGGCTGTTGGCCACCACCCGCAGGCGGTTCATGCCGGCACCCGTGCCCGCCGGGATCAGCCGGCCGACGATGACGTTCTCCTTGAGGCCCATCAGCGTGTCCTGCTTGCCCTGGACCGCCGCCTCGGTAAGGACGCGGGTGGTCTCCTGGAACGACGCCGCCGAGATGAAGCTGCGGGTCTGCAGCGACGCCTTGGTGATGCCGAGCAGCACGGGCTTGCCCTGTGCACGCTGCTGGTTGGGCGCCAGCTTGTCGTTGGTCGCGTCCATCTCCTCGCGGTCGACCTGCTCGCCCTTGAGCAGGGTGGTGTCGCCGCCGTCGGTGATCTCGACCTTCTGCAGCATCTGGCGAACGATCACCTCGATGTGCTTGTCGTTGATCTTCACGCCCTGCAGACGATAGACCTCCTGGATCTCCGACACGAGATACTCGGCGAGCGGCTCGACACCCATGGTCTCCAGGATGTCGTGCGGATCGGGGCTGCCGCCGATCAGGTTGTCGCCACGCTTGACGTAGTCGCCCTCCTGAACGTCGATCACCTTCGACTTCGGGACCAGATACTCCACGACCTCGCCGCCGTCCTCGGGCTGGATGCCGATCTTGCGCTTGGCTTTGTAGTCCTTGCCGAACACCACGCGGCCCGAGACCTTGGCGATGATCGCCGCTTCCTTGGGCACGCGCGCCTCGAACAGCTCAGCCACCCGCGGCAGACCGCCGGTGATGTCGCGGGTCTTGGCCGATTCACGGCTGACACGCGCCAGCACGTCGCCGCCTTGGACCTGCGCACCGTCCTCGACCGAGAGCGTCGCGCCGGGTGCCAGCATGTAGCGGCCGGCCTCTCCGCTCGCCTCGTCGAGCAGGGTAATGCGCGGGCGCAGATCCTCCTTCGACTTGGTGGTCGCACGATACTCGGTCACCACCCGCTGGGCGATGCCGGTGGCTTCGTCCGTCTGCTCGGTGAGCGTCTTGCCTTCGATCAGGTCCTGGAACCGCACCGTGCCGGGGTTTTCCGTGATCACCGGCATGGTGAACGGGTCCCATTCCGCCATCCGGTCGCCCTTGGAGATGATGTGACCATCGTCGCACATCACGTAAGCGCCGTAGGGGATGCGGTGCACCGCCAGCTCGCGGCCGTCCATGTCGACGATCGCCAGTTCGCCCGAGCGGGAAAGCACCACGCGGCGGCCACGCTGGTCCTCGATGATGCGCAGGTCGCGATATTCGACCGTGCCATCGACCGGAGCTTCCAGATTCGACTGCTCGTTGAGCTGCGCCGCACCACCGATGTGGAAGGTGCGCATGGTCAGCTGCGTGCCCGGCTCACCGATCGACTGCGCGGCGATCACGCCGACCGCCTCGCCAATGTTGACCGGCGTGCCGCGGGCGAGATCGCGCCCGTAGCACTTGCCGCACACGCCGACCTTGCTCTCGCAGACCAGCGGCGAGCGGATCTTGACCGCCGGCACGCCGGTGGCCTCGATCTGCGCGACCATCGGCTCGTCTAGCAGCGTGCCCGTCGGGATCAGCACCTTGCCGGACTTTGCATCAACGATGTCCTCCGCCGTGGTGCGGCCAAGGATACGCTCGCCGAGCGACGCGATGGTGGATCCGCCCTGCACGATCGCCTTCATCTCCAACGCGCGCTCCGTGCCGCAATCCGGCTCGATGATGACGCAGTCCTGCGACACATCGACCAGGCGGCGGGTGAGGTAGCCCGAGTTGGCGGTCTTCAGCGCCGTGTCCGCGAGGCCCTTGCGAGCGCCGTGGGTGGAGTTGAAGTATTCGAGGACGGTCAGGCCTTCCTTGAAGTTCGAGATGATCGGCGTTTCGATGATCTCGCCCGACGGCTTGGCCATCAGGCCGCGCATGCCGGCAAGCTGCTTGATCTGCGCCTGCGAACCGCGGGCACCCGAGTGCGCCATCATGTAGATCGAGTTGATGTCCTTCTCGCGGCCGTTGTCCAGCTTACGGACGGCCTTGATCTCGTTCATCATCGCGTTCGCGACCTGGTCGCCGCAGCGGCTCCAGGCGTCGATCACCTTGTTGTACTTCTCCTGCTGCGTGATCAGGCCGTCCTGATACTGCTGCTCGAAGTCCTTCACCTGCTCGCGGGTTTCCTCGACCAGCGCGACCTTTTCGGTCGGGATGATCATGTCGTCCTTGCCGAACGAGATGCCCGCCTTGAACGCGTGCCGGAAGCCGAGGCTCATGATCGCGTCCGCGAACAGCACCGTCTCCTTCTGGCCGGTGTGGCGATACACCTCGTCGATCACGTCGCCGACGTCCTTCTTGGTGAGAAGGCGGTTGACGGTCTCGAACGGCACCTTGGACGACTTAGGCAGCGTCTCGCCAAGCAGCATGCGGCCGGGCGTCGTCTCCACGCGCTTCAGATACTGCTTGCCGTTCTCGTCGGTCTGCGGAACCCGGCTGGTGATCTTGGTGTGCAAGGTCACCGACCCTGCCTCCAGAGCCTGATGCACCTCGGCCATGTCGGAGATCAGCATGCCCTCGCCGGGCTCGCCTTCCTTCATCATGGACAGGTAATACAGGCCCAGCACCATGTCCTGCGAAGGCACAATGATTGGCTTGCCGTTGGCGGGGCTGAGGATGTTGTTGGTGGACATCATCAGCACGCGCGCT